>Ga0134125_10001776_pt1 | contig 26210 bp, 24 predicted proteins | sample KB31751_FD_96464 | JGI IMG/M metagenome (GOLD analysis project Ga0134125, IMG submission 96464) | Terrestrial soil microbial communities with excess Nitrogen fertilizer from Kellogg Biological Station, Michigan, USA - KB3-175-1 | ecosystem: Environmental > Terrestrial > Soil > Unclassified ...
CGCGTCCCGACGAGGACTCCCGCATCAGGCTCGGGTCGAGTGTCACGGCGATGATGAGGGCTGCGCTGTCGGCCGCCTCCGCGCAGGAGTGGGCAAGCACCCGCCGGGGTGCTTGGTCGACGCCGGCAGGCCCGACGCGGATGTCCGCGACCACGCTCCCCGGGCGCTGGACGGTGATCACCACTTGCGCAGCGACAGCGGCGTCGTCGGCGATCCCGATTCGTGGCGAGCGAGCGGTGATCCGGCTGGCCAGATCAGCGCGGGATGTGCACTCCGCCGGAGCTCGAACCGCGAGCCGCAGCTTTGGTACCGCCGAGTCCTGGGGAGAGCCGCCAGCGGCTTGCGAGAGGAGCGCGACCAGCAGGGCAGCGCCCGGCGTCATCGCGCGGATGGTAGCATCGTCTCATGACCCGGTCGGCGCGAGTCGCGTGGATCGCGGGCGTCCTGGCGGCGATCACCGCAGGGAGCGGCTGTGACGGCAAGACCATCCAGCTCGGTTGTCCTCACGCTCAGATACCCGCCAACCAGGTCGTCTGGATCGGCGACTCGTGGGTGACCATCCCGGGGAACCAGGTCACCCAGGTCGAACAATCGGCCCAGGCCGCAGGAGCGATCGGGCCGGGCGACGCGTACACGGTTGACGCCAAGGACGGCACTTCGATGGCGCAGATCGCGGCCGAGTACACAGCTCAGCAGATGACCACGACGCCGGCCAAGGTCCTGATCATGGATGGAGGCACCCTCGATACGTTCATGAACAACACGTCCGCGACCGTTTCCGCCGTCGCCATGACCTTCCAGCAGCTCCTGACGACCGTCGCCACAAACGGGACAGTCACGGCCATCATCTATTACCTCATGCCGGACCTGCCCGCGATCACGGGCGTGCAGGCGTTGCGTCCCCTTCTCCAGCAGGAATGCGAGGCGAGCACCATCCCCTGCTATTTTCTGGATCTCACGCCGCTCTGGACCGGCCATTCCGAGTACACCAACACCGTCAGCGGCATCGATTTCCCGTCACAGGCGGGGGCCGCCGTGATCGGCAATGCGATCTGGTCGATCATGCAAGAACACTGCATCGCGCAGTGACGAATCTGTGATCGATTTGCGTTCCTTCCCGCATTAAGCAGGTGGAGGCGCTCGTCCCGGTTATCGGCCGGTCGACACAGCGAATGACTTCAGTCGATCAGGCCCGCCTGAGAGCTGCTCGCTGGTCCGCGCTCGTTGTCGCGCTGATAGGTCTGGCGTCCTGTTCCAGCGGCGGCAGCCGCGCAGGCACTGGCGGCTCGGCTCCGGCCAACACCGGCGGGACGACCGCGATTGGTGGCGCGAGTGGCGCTGCCGGAACGACGAGTGCGGGCGGCTCCATCGGCACGGGTGGCCAGCTCAACACCGGAGGCGTGACGGCCATCGGCGGGGCGGGTGGGAGCGGGGGCGGCTCCGCCGGCGCAAAGGGCGGGAGCGGTGGTGGGGCTGCTGGCCGGATTGGTTCGCCGGGCGGCGCTGGTGGAACCGCCGGCGGCGCGGGCGGGTCCGCCGTGCAATGCCCGGCGACCGTGGCCAAGCCGGGCGACAGCAACGAATCGGTGGTCGTGGGCGGAACCACGCGGACCTTCGTCCGTCACGTGCCGACCGGCTACACGGGGAAGCAGCCCGTGCCGGTTGTGTTCGACTTTCACCCGCTGGGTGGCTCGGGGTCGACCTGGAAAAGCTCGACGAACTGGGGCAGCGTCGCTGACGGCCAAGGCTTCGTCATGATCTGGCCCGACGGCGTCGGGAACTCCTGGAACGTCGGACGATGCTGCTCCACGGCCCAGAGCCAGAACGTCGATGATGTCGGCTTCGTAAGGGCCATGGTCGCGAAACTCCAGACCGAGCTTTGCGTCGATCCGAAGCGCATCTACGCCACCGGTTGCTCCAACGGCGGCGGCATGGCCTACAAGGTCGCTTGTGACGCAGCCGATCTGATCGCAGCCGTTGCACCGGTCGACTTCGATTGCGTCACGGGTCCAACCGCCGATCCGTCGTGCGGTAGCTGCACGCCGGCGCGGCCCATCAGCGAGATCCAGTTCCGCGGCACGAGTGACTCGGCCGTTCCCTACAACGGCGGCTCCGGGCCCGCGGGAACGATGTTCCCTGGGGCGCAGAAGAACTTCACGTCCTGGGGACAGATCAACATGTGCTCAGGCACGCCGCAGGCGTTGGCCGACAATGCCGCCTGCCAGGCGTATCCGACGTGCGGCGGCGACGTCGAGACAACGCTCTGCACGGTGCAGAACGGAACTCACTGCGGCAACTATCAGTCGTTCGGGATCGTGAACCTCGCGTGGGGCATGTTCCAGAAGAAGACCCTTCCGTGATGACGACACACGGCAGGTCGATTCTGTGATCGATTTGCCTCCTTTCCCGCATTAGTAGGACACGGACGTCCGTCGACCCCCGGTCCGGACGCGCTCTGGTCGTCCGCGGCGACATGCGCTGCGCTACGCGACAGCTCCGTCCAACGCATGAACAAGGGAGAGTCATGATTCCGTCCGGCAACGCCCCTTCTACTGCGCTACGGTGGTCGGCCCTCGCGACTGCGCTCATCTGGTTGTCTGCCTGCGGAGCGTCTGGCGGAGGCGGCGGGACCGGAGGTACAACGGGCACGGGTGGAACGCCGGCCACGGGTGGGACCACCGGTACAGGCGGCACCCCCTCCACTGGCGGAACGCCAGGCACCGGCGGACACGCCACTGGCGGCATCACCGGCAGCGGTGGCTCAGCGACGGGCGGCATCACGGGCACGGGCGGGCACGCGACCGGTGGCACCACCGGCACCGGCGGATCGGCGACGGGGGGAATGGGCGGGAGCGGAACGGGCGGCGCTGCCGGCGGTGCGACCGGCACTGGCGGGACTGGCGGCAAGGGCACTGGCGGCGCCGGCGGCTCTGCGACGGGCACTGGCGGAAGCTCGAACGTGACGTGCCCAGCGACCACCTCGCTGAAAGCCGGCGACAACAACGAGACCATCACCTCGAGCGGCGACTCCCGCACGTTCATCGTCCACGTTCCGTCGAGCTACAGCAACAGCACACCCGCTCCGGTCATCCTCGACTTCCACCCGCTTGGGGGCACCGGCAGTCAGCAGGAGGGCTCGTCGGGCTGGAAGGGACAGTGCGACAGCGTCGGCTGCATCGCGGTCTTCCCGGACTCGTCCAAGGCGAAGGCCAGCGACAACTCGTGGAACGCGGGTTACTGCTGCACCAACGCCGAGAAGAACAAGGTCGACGACGTCCAGTTCGCCCGCGACATCGTCAAGTGGTTGCAGACCAATGCTTGCATCGACCCCAAGCGGATCTACGCGAGCGGCGGCTCGAATGGGGGCGGTATGACCTACCGGCTGGCCTGCGAGGCCGCCGATATGATCGCCGCCGCCGCTCCGGTCGACTTCCGTTGCGTCACGGGGACGGACCCCCTGGCGAACGCCAGCAGCGTGACGGCCGCGAACCAGATGACGTGCTCCTGCAAGTTGCCGCGCCCGATCTCGATCGTTGCGTACGATGAGGGTTCGGACAACTCGGTCGTCCCCTACAACGGCGCGCAGACGCCGAGCCTGGCCACCGACTGCCCCCCCAACGGGAGCTGCGTGGGGATCGGATTCCCCAGCGCCAAGGTCAACGCGCAGATCTGGGCGGGCTTCGATGGATGTGGCACCACGACCGCCGCGTACTCGGGCAACTCGATCTGCCAGCAGTACTCGGGCTGCGTGGACAACACCACCGTCATGCTGTGCACGAACGCGTCCTCCAGCCACCTGGCCGCCTACTCGAGCAGCTCGGCGAAGGTCGCCGCGACTGCCTGGGGCGTCTTCAAGGACCAAACGCTGCCGTAAAGGCCATCAGTCGATGCGCGTCGCACGGGTTCTCGATCGCTCGATTGTGCGGGCGAGTGTGGTGGTCTTGGCGTTGAGTGGCTGCGGATCACCTGGATAACTCGATGACGCAGCCACGTTTCGTCGCGACGAAATTCGAATCGCCTTCAGTCCTAGGCGCCTCGTCGAGGTCGACGGTCGCACACTTGTCTTCATCCTCGCTACGTTCCCCGACGGGCAACGGCTTTGTCATCGTTGCCGCATATACCGATGCGAGCCCGATCAAAAGGGGGCGAGACTGGCGGCGCGCAGCGCCGATCTGTATCTCCGGCGGATGTCCGCTTTCGACCGAAGCGGTACCACTCGCGCCATAGCAGCCTCTATCGCGGCCCCGAAGGTCAACGCAGACACCTTACCGGGTTTGTCGGCGTTGCCGTTTGGCACAAGCAGGCTGATAGTCCAAAGACCCTCGATTCGCGTCACATCGCCGCCGTAGAATGCCGGCTCTACCAAGCTCTTAGCCACATCGATTTGTCGTTCCTCACGCTCTGCTTTGCTCAGGATCGAGTTCATCCATGAAGCTTGCGCGATGCGACCACGCGGTCAAGTGAACCGTCGTCCTATGATGGTACGGCCGGCTATGGCGAGTGTTTGGTGGGAACACTCGGAACGCGCGCTCTTTCTCGGCAAACGCTGCTGATCTGTAATCCCGTCACGGATAACCGACCGGCCTCACTCCATCCTCGATCATTCAAGGGCAATTTCGGCAGGGAGCATTCGTAGAATATCTGCATGCCGGCTCGTGGGAAGTCGGCGTCCGTGACATCGAGACTAATCGGCGGCGGCGGCAGACCAAAACCGAGCGACGTAGCCTCCTGAACGGTCGCGAGAACACGACCGATGCACTCACGCTGACGCTCGTCGATTGGCCCGGATCGGCTATGCGCCGAAATTCGAATTGCGAGGTTCGGCTTCCCGCCAAAGGTTAGGTCGAGGCCCTCTCGATCGCAGTCGGTCCGGTCGTGGACGTTAAGGTCCATGACCACCCATTCGAGTCGGGTAGGCGCGTACGGCCGCTTCCACGCTGGGTCTCCACCTTGGGCAAAGACCTTCCCGAATTCACCGCTCCAGACCATGGCGAATGCCGCCAAGAGCCCGACATAGGTCGACTTTTTCATGGTGCATCTTCCAGTCCCGTCACGTTAGCTCGTCGGGAATTGGCTGCGAACACTCCTCAAATACCCTGGCCAGGCCGCGCTTGTCCAAGGTTCGGGCCGAAATCGCGATCATCGCCGTATACAGCCGATCCTCTTGCTCGATCAGGTCGTACCCGTTCATGGCGAGGAAGGCCGTGGCCGCCGCCAGCCCGGCTCGCTTGTTCCCGTCCACGAAGCCCTGGCTTTCGGCGAGGTGGAAGGCGTAGGCCGCCGCCATCTCGAAGAGCGTCTTGTGCAGATACTCGCCCCCGAATGACTGGCGGGGGACGGCGACGGCCGCGTCGATGAGACCTCGATCGCGCACGCCCATATCGCCTCCGTACCGAGCGATGCTGTCGGCGTGGAGTTCGAACACGTCCTCCAGCTCCAGAAATTCGGGATCGAGATCGCTCACTTAGCGAGCTTTGCGAGTGCCGTACCGACATTCGCGTGGACGCGCGCCTTCGCCTTCGCGAACTTCGCGCGGTGGCCCTCAGCATGGGCAGAGGCGTCGGCCCGCCCGACGATGAGCTGCTGGTTCTCGACCTTGAGCTCCACCTCGTCCCCGCGGGCGAGGCCCAGCAGGTCGAGAATCGGCTTATCGATCACGAGGCCCGTGCTGTCTCCGATCTTCGTGAGGCGCTTGGTCAGCATACGTATGATATTAGTATAAAATACCAGCCAGGCAAGGCGCCTTGGACCCCAGTTCCCGGCCAACACCCCGCGTTCACTGGCGAACCAGACGGCGCGGGAACTTTTCCGAAGCCCTCAATTCCAAGCTAACCCAGTCCTTCCGCGCCCCTGCCCCGCCCTCCGGGCAGATTCAGGTTCTGGTACCCGCAAGGGTGTGGAAGTTCAAGTCTTCTCGACCGCACAGATTCTCGGTAGTTACTCGGCTGCGGTTTGCACCGCGGTTGCCGATCCGGCAGCGGGTACAAGGTGGGTACAAGAGGCGCGCGCCAGAATGGGGCGCGCCTTTTTCTCAGCCGAGACTTCCGATCACCCGGTCGACTGCCGCCTGTGCGACCGCCGTCCGACCGGCATAGTGCTCGGTGGTGGTCGTCTCGCTCTCGTGCCCCATCGCGGCCGCGAGCAGCACGCCGCTCACGCCGACCTCCCTGGCGACCTTCGCGTGTGTCCCGCGTAGCCCGTGGGACGCTCTGCATCCCCGAACAGTCGATCGTCAGGCGACTTTCCCTTCGCGAGCTCCGCGAGGAGGGGCTGGAGCACCGTTGCCATCCAGGTGACGAACGGTCCGGGTCGCGATCTCCGACGCCCGCATCCCCAGCATGAACGCCAACGTCGTCGCGACCGCGCCTCGGTCCGTCGGATGAACGAGACACCAGTCGACCAGTTTCTTCGCTTCGCCTTGCGTCAGCTTGGGCTTGCCCTTGCTCCGCTTCCCGACGACCTCGATCTGCACCGTCAGGTCGGACCGCTTCGTCCATTCCTGTTTGCGAGCCAGGCCAGGAACGTGCGGACCTGCGCGATTTCGGTCGGCGCGAGATCATCGTTCGGCGAAGGAAAGGCCAGAAGGACCGGCACAGGGTGCTGCCCGCAAAGCTGGTCGAGCCGTTAGCGGAACATCTCGAGGCCGTACGCGCGCAGCACACGTCTGACTTGGAGGACGGCGGGGGCTTCGTGGAACTGCCCGAGGCTGCCCGTCGAACATACCCGACCGCGCCCAACGAATGGCCTGGCAGTAGGTATTCCCCGCGACCCGCCCTCACCGTGATGATCGTGAATGTGAGAGGGCCTTACTCCTGGGCGGCATCCGGGACAGATGGCGGCGTACCGGACGCGTCGAACGATTCGAAGCCGGACCGGCGCTCGGAGAGAGCCCGCGGATCAGGACTCCCCGCCGAGAACCGATGTGTTCGCCCCACCTTCTCGGTCGAGAAAGGGATGTCGCGCGCCGACGTCAGGGCGGTCCGAAGGGCACTACACTTGGTGCGCTCGGAGGTGCTGGTCAGCATGCGCTACGCAAATCGGCGACACACGAGGATCGAGGTCACCACAAACTTCGGGACGGAATGTATCTCAGGTGGAGGCATCTACACCTTTACCCTCACGAAATCAGGGTGGCGATCGGACGGCACAATGGGGCTGTTCAACTACTAAGGTACCGGCTAACAAGCGGTTGCACAGACCGGCAATGCGACGAGGGTTTCTGCTGGCGGTGCTCTGGGCGGCTGCGTGCAATCGTGAGGTGCCCCAAAGGAATCACGGGCTGGCCGCCACAGAGGTTGACCACATCGAAGTTGCCGGCGCCGAAACGTGGTCGCCCCGTGGGCACGACATTCCTGTGCTGGGCACCTACTACATGGTCCTGGAGTCCGGCGTCGAATACGTCGTAGAGGTTTCCAAGGAACCCTCGCCCGCTGCCCTTGAAGTCGATGCGTGGCCCATCATCCGCTACGCTTTCGAGAATCGGAAATATCTACGGTCGCGCGTCAGCGCGTACGGCGGCCAACGCGGAGTCGAGGCCAGTCGTATCCGAATGAAGCTCGGTCCCGGGTACGCGAAGTCCCGCGACAAGCCATCCGTGGCCCTGGGAATCTCGGAGGTCAGGTACCGCATCAACCAAGAGGCGACCGCGCGATGAGCGAGGGGGCTGTCGAACCGCGCGTTGCAGCGGAGGGCGCTTGCGCGCCGCCGCTGAACGCGTAATCGTTAGGCGGACGAGTAGGAGGCGATGTACTTCGAAGATCTATCGCCCTACGAATACGATCGGCGGCCAGCCAATCCCGCGATCGTGAACGTCGGCTGGCTTTCGGTCGACCGTCCTTACCAGGCCGGCAACGTCCCTCCAGCGTTCCTGGAGGCGATCCGCACGTTAGTCGCGTCTCCCGTGAATCTATACCGCGGCGTACACGCGTGTGAGTTCTGCCCGTCGCCGATGACGACACGGAACGGCGCTCCCTGGTGGCAGCCCGTCCCAGGATCGACCGGGAGTGGGGAAATACGAGTCACAGGAGGCGACGGTCGCACGTACGTAGCTCCGGTTCTTCTTCTGCACTACCTGGAGGCGCACCGATATCGTCCACCCGATGCGTTCGTCGCGGCAGTCCTTCAGGGTCGTGACCGTTGATAGCCGCCTAACAAGCCGTTGCAGCAGACGAACGCCGCACGCGACCGCCCGCGGGTGGTCTCACGCGGCCGTGGTACGCTCGAAGGCGACCTCGGCGTTCGCTGCTGAACGGCAGGTCGTTACACGGACGATTCGCATGTTGGTTTTTATCGCCCTAGCTGCAGCCACCACGATCGTGCTCGCGTCGCGACGTATGGGCTCCTCGGCGGGACGGCGCTCTGGCTTGGGCGCAGGATACAGACGATGCTGGCTAACCAGGACTTCCAGCGGACGGGCCGCGCCCGCGGCTGCATGCCAGTATCGAGACCGGACACGCGATGCGCGCTATTGAACCTGTTCTCGCGACAGCCGCGATCTTTGGTTGCGCTCACGCGAATACTCCCGCGCCAACCGACGTCAGTGAGGCCCGTCGCGCGGGGCCGGTGCTGCGTAGCCCCGCCCCCGACTTGTCGTGCCTCGAGAATGGAAAGACGCGAATCGAGGGCGTCGGCGTCGAGGATGCAAAGGCGATCACGATCGTAGTGGACGACGCGACCGCATCCCAGCCGATCATCTCGATCGTTCGACACGATGGTCACGTTCAGGTAAGAACGGGCAGCAACTGCGACGGTGAATTGTCAGGGAGCGGCAGTGAATTCGCGCTCGAAAGGCGAGACGGGCAATGGGTCATCACCCGGGCGTGCGAAGTGGATTTCGTAGGCTGCCGTATCGCCGTCTCGCCCGCCGTTGCAGAACGTCACACGCACCTACTCGAAGGTAATCGCGCCGCGACACTGCCCGCTGCGCCCCCCCCTCGTCGCGGCGGTTGAGCCCGCCCCGGGGTTAACGACACGACTCGTCAAACGGCCGAGAGACGCGTGAGCCAGGGCCGAACGAAGGTACTGTTCGTCTGCAGTCGCAACAGGTGGCGGAGTCCCACTGCAGAGCGGATCTTTTCGCGTTCGGCCGCACTCGAAGTGCGGGCGCGCGGCTTGAGCGCGAGCGCAGTCCGTAGACTGCGGGCGGCCGACGTCGCATGGGCTGACGTGATTTTCGTCATGGAGGCGAACCATCAGCGTCAGCTCGTGAGCCTCTTTCGTGCCGAACTGGGTGACCGCCCGATTCACGTCCTGGACATCCCAGACGAGTACACGTTCATGGAGCCCGATCTCGTGGAGCTTCTTCGAGACGGAGTGTGCGCAATGCTGGGCGACGAAGCGGACGTCGTGGCTCGCGCTCCCCGGCACCGCCGCCCGACCTAGAAGTTGTTGGGTGTCGACTGGAAGCGGGCGTCGCCGCCAACCTGCGTATACCTGCCGACTTGAATCGGCTGACGGGACCGTGATCCTGCCCCGCTCTGTGTGGCCGCCGATTGTCAACGGTCGTCGCCACCCTATCGACCGCACAGATTCAGGGGGATGCGCGCCGGATTCCCTCTCCCGCAGCGCGGGAGAGGGTCAGGGTGAAGGCTCAGCGGCCGACCGTCGTCAGCAGCTCCTTTGCCTTGGCGATCTCCCACCTCAAGGTCACGCCCCACTCCGCGGGATTGGCCTCGCATCTTTGGACGAACGCCAGGAGACGCGGCGCAGCCACGTCGCGCCGCCCGAGGACCAGCAACAACACGACGGCCCCCATGTATCCGAGCACGCCTTCGTCGCGCTGATTCAGGAGCCGCGGCGCGAGTTTCTTGGGGACCGCGACGGCACCAGGGAGTTGCGCGAGGAGGTACATCCGGGTGAGCTCCACCTCGAAGGGATCGAGGACCGGCTTCGCCTCGTCGAGGACCTCGATCGCACCATGAACATCACCCCGGTACAGCCGGCATTGCACCACCGAGCTCCGAGCCAGTCTGCCGGTCCCCCCGGAGTCGCTGAACGCGGCTCGGAAATGTCGCTCGGCTTGTCCGAAGCGCCCCATCGCCATGAGTGCGGCCCCGGCTTGATGGTGCAGGTGGGCAACCGATCGCCCCTTGCCCAGCGACTCGAACAGCCGAATGAGCCGACGGGTTGCGGCGAGCATCAGGTCGAATCGACGCTCGTACCAGTGGGTATGCGCGGAATATGAACCGATGTGGCGGTGCTGCCAGCTGCCCGGCCTCGCTCGTGCGATCCCCTGGCGCAAGATCCGCCTTTGCATCGGCCTCGGGAATCCAAAGGCGATTTGCATGTAGGCCATCGGATCAGCCGGACGTAATCGATACGCGGTCTCGGAATCCTGCTTGGCTCCCCCTTGGTCTCCCAACCGGCGGCGCGAAGTCGAGCGCCAGATGTACGCCTCCGCCAGATCGGGAGCGAGCGCGATGGCCTGGGAGTATTTTTCGATCGCGCGACGACGCTGTTCATCGCTGACCTTCGGCCGCTCACCCGAACGCCGAACATTCAATCTCGGGTATTCGATCGCGTGTCCCTCCGCCACCAGCTTCTTGGCCTGCGAAAGGGTCCGACCCGACCTGGTCCCCGTCCGACGCGTCGCCATCGCGGGTCTATTTTGCCCCGCCCTCGCGGCAGGTGGAAAATGAACGCGCGACTGGGTCACCGTGAAGCGAGATCTCCTCATCGGCATTGCGCTGGGCGTGCTGCTGGCGCTCGGGTTGTTGGCGGTCGCATTCTGGCTGGTCTATCGGCGGATCAAGAACCGGATCTCGTCGGGGCTCGAGCCGGCCCGGGCGCGGTCGCTCAAGGGCTGGGATTACCGGATGCGGCTGCGGACGATGGATGACCAGATCCTCGACGCGAGCACGTTCCGCGATCGGCCCCTGTTCCTGAACTTCTGGGCGACGTGGTGCGCGCCATGCGTCGCCGAGCTCCCCAGCATCGAACGGTTGGTGAGCCGACTCGAGGGGACCAACGTGGCGTTCGTCTGCGTCAGCACGGAACCGCTCGAAAAGGTGAAAGCCTTCGCGGCCCGCAAGCCCCTGAACGTCCCGTTCTACGTGCTCGTCGACGAGCCGCCGGCGGTCTTCGACACCAGGTCCATCCCGGCGACCTTCATCGTGAAAGACGGCGACATTGTTTTGCAACACATCGGCGCCCCGCGCTGGGATACCGAGGAGATCATCCAGATGCTGTCCGGATCTTCAGCCCTCCCGTCGGCCAAGCTCCGAGCGAGGTGGGAAAGCCGGCTTCCGGCAGTCGAGCCGCCCTGGACACACTGGCGACTGTTCGGCGACGACGCTGCGGAAACCTTCATCGCCGACGTGCCCGTAGAGGACGTTGGCGGAGCTGTTCGCCTCGTGGTCGAGAACCACCGATCGTTCGGCCGAATCTCCACCGAACTGGTTCGCTTCGCTGGCGACGGTTCCTGTGTGCTCTCGAAACGCCGCAACGTGATCTACTCGTCCAACGACCTCAACCAGTAGCTGAGCGACGTACCGGTTACGTTCAATTTTCTCCCTGCCCACCTGGCCGCATCACCTGGATCCTCTGCGCGTGGGTGCCCGGCTCGCCGTCCCGGCGGATCAGAACGGCCCTCTTTCCCAGGAGGTCCAGAGTGGCGCGTAAAATCTCGACCATCTTCGCCGCGTCCTGCCCATAGAACACCGGCGGTGCGGTGCCGTCGCGCCGGGACGCGTAGCCGCCGAACCTTCCCGCCTTGGCGTCGACCAGCGCCTGTTCGAGGCGACCGACACAATCACGTCCCCCCCGGCCATCGAGCAGCACGAAGACGGCCTGCCTCGGTCGTCCGGGTGGCAGCAACCGATCGCCTTCGTCGCTCTCGCGGACCGGGCCCGCTGGCGCGACTTTCCCTGCTCCAATCACCGCGACGCCGCGATCTTCCATGGCGACGGGCATACCGGCGCCGGTGTCACGACCCAGGGCGCGGATCTCGCTTCCGCCGAGGACTGCGTCCAGGTCGTGGCTCGGCGTGGCGGCCTTCCCCTGCAAGGTCCAGAGCCCTTTACCGCCCAACCAGAGCCGCCCCTGCCGATCGCAGCCCAAACGCTCGATCGGCCCGGCTTCCACCCGGGTGGCCGCGCAAGCGCCGGTTGCGGTGTCGAGCATGCAGATCCCCCCGTCCCTGGCGACATACAGGTGGCCACCACAGGAGACGGCCTCAGCCCGCCGGTCGTACTCCTCCTTGGAAAGATGGACCGCGCGGACCACCCGCGGCGACCCGCTGGCGCTGCCCGGCCACAGCAGGAGTAGATCGCCGCGCGTCGACAGGATCCAGGGGGGATGCTCGGTCCGCGCCACCCCGAGGACCCGGCTGGTCTCGGGAATCAGCGACCGGTGGCCGCTCCGCCCGCGCGGCAACACCAGCACCCAATGCGCGTCGCGGAAGCTCCACAGGCCCAGCTCGTCGAGCGTCCAGGCGCTGTCGTCGGGTGTCAGGAACATCGCCGCCGGGTTCACCAGACTCTGTTCCTGTGCAAGCGTTTCGCAGTGGCCATCGCTGCACAGCGCGGTCACCACCAGCGCGGGCCTGCCCGAATCCCAGCCCTCTGGCTCGTCGCGAAATACGGCCAGCAACTTGCCGTCGGAGCGCGGCAGGAAGGTCGATCCCGGAGTCCGCTTCTGGTCCCTGGTGAAGGGAAGCCCGACGGGCGAGCTGACGTCGATGGGTGCCCAGCCTTGGGGGCCGAGCACCCAGCTCTCCTCGTCGGAACGTGCGACGACCCGTCCCGCCCAATCATCGAAGGCAGAGATCTCGGAGCTACCGATCTGACCGGCCAGTGAATGCCGCGCGTAGGTGTGCCAGCGAAGCTCGATCCACCCATCGAGCGCGGTGGAGATCGCGAGCCGAAGCGGCGACTCGCCGAGCAGGTGAATCGATTTCGCGGCCGGGAAGGCGCCGACGGCGGTCGGTCGGCCCCATTCGTATTTCGCCTCGAATCTCGGCAGCTGCTTCCACGTCGTGAAGGTGGGATCGGCCTCAAACAGCTGACCATAGGCCAGCACCAGGTACGAGCGCCCGCCGCGCAAGGGAACGATGTGCGTGACGGGATCGCTGGGGCCCTGCCGGCTGGGCGGGCGAGCGAACGGCGTCTCGAACAGCTTCGCGGCTGGTTGCCGATCGACCGCCATGATGAAGTTGCCGCAGCCCCCCATGTGCGCCGTCCCGCCGTAGGCAAGGATGTGTCCGGCCGGGGTCTCCGTGAACCCGTAAACGCCTTGCAGATCTTTGTCGTCGTCTGCGATGGCCCGCACCGTCCAGCGGGCGAGATCGACGACGGCCAGACGCCCTCCCCACTCGCCGTTGTCCGCGCCCAGCCAGAGCCGGTTCTGCCGGTCCAGCAGGAATGCCTCGCCGATGAAAGGGAGCAACATTGTCCGCCCGGTGTCGATCTCGTCGAGCGCCAGCGAGCTGATGCCGCGGGCCCGGAAACCGAAGGGCTTCTCGGGCGTCAAACCATAGGCGACCAGCAGCCGGCCGCTCGGTGCACGGCCGATCCAGGCGGGCTGTCCGTCCACCTGGGCGACCAACGTCATCTTCAGCGAGGGGATCGCCACCTCGACGACGCGCCCATCCTCGAGACCGACCAGCACGCCGCCGGGACCGGCGGGGCCCAGGCAGGACACGGGCGCCCGCGCGACCCGCTCCGCCTTCAGCGCGAAGGTCTCCGAGTCGAAGAGCAGCAGGTTTCCGGTGTCGGTGGCCGAGAGGAGGTCGCCCCCCGGCGCGCGGACCGCGGCGGTCAGCGCGTTGCGATTGAAGTCATACGCGAACGGTGCGGAAACAGGCGGCGACGCCGCCGGAACGGAGGCGGCGCCACCGGCGAGCATCAACAACGCAAAGCACACAGGCGCCGCAGCCCGCATCAGTCCACCCCTACCCGATCGGTGGCCCGCCAACCTGTGTTGCTTCTGACCGGCCGGGCTCGTCATTGGGTTGGGCGGGTGGCCATGCGGATCTGTCCGTCCGGCGTCAACACCACAGTCCCGCCGTCGGTGTCGATGAGCCAGCTGCCGTCCGGTTGCGGCGCCGAGTTCCACGGCTCGCCCGGCAGGACGCGCCATGGGCGCGCGGACCAGTATTCCTGGCCGTCGCGCAAGACCTCGTAGACCATGCCGCGGTCCATGGCCATGTGGGCGACGCCGCGGCGCTCGGCTCGAGGAGCGTCCAGCCGAGCGCCAGCACCGCGCCAATGCCGCGACAGGACAGGCCGCCGACTCCAAGACCCATCTGAATCATTCGAGGGTCGGACAACTCCTCGGCGGGCTGGTTCCCACTTCATTCTCAGGTCTCCCGGGCAGCGCGAGTCAGGGCTGAGGGCTCACGGGGCGGTGGGCGCTGCCTGGCGGAAGAACCGGGGACCGCGCCCGACGAGCCACGTGGTCGTCGCGTCGCCGGTGACCAGGGATCGTCTCGGCCCCCGACCCAGAGCCGGCGTCGCCCGACGGATCTCTTCTAGGCGTAAGTACCTGAGACAACTGATTTAAGTTAGGCCCTACCAAGTTCAGGTTCTGGTACCCGCAAGGGTGTGGCGGTTCACGTCTTCTCGACCGCACAGATTCAGGGACGACGCGGGACCGCGCGGCGCCGGGACATAATGGGCCGCAGATGGCTGGCCGTTCCGTCGAAGCGCGAACCGCGCCCAAGCTCGTTGTCGCGTTGCTCTGCGGCGCGGCTGCGTGTGGCGGCGCCCAACCCCCGGCGTACGTCCCCGCCAGCGCGCTGATGGACCCGACCAACTGCCAGACCTGCCACCCGGCGCAGTACCAGCAATGGGCGGGCAGCATGCACGCGTATGCCACGGACGATCCCGTGTTCCGCGCGATGAACGCGCGCGCCCAGCGGGAGAGCAACAACACGCTGGGCACGTTCTGCGTGAACTGCCACGCGCCGATGGCCGTGCGCGCTGGGATGACCGACGGCACCAACCTGGATGCGTTGCCGGCCCCGGTCCGCGGTGTCACCTGTTACTTCTGCCATTCGATCACCGAGGTGACCGACACCCACAACGCGCCGCTGGGACTCGCCACGAACGGCAAGATGTACGGACCCTTCGCCGATTCCGTCGCCGAGGTTCCACACGGCGCCGGCTACTCGCGGTTTCTGGACGGGTCGACGACCGAATCGGCCCAGGCCTGCGGGAGCTGCCACGACATCGTGAACCTGCAGGGGGCGCACGTCGAGCGGACGTTCGCCGAATGGAGAGGGACCTCGCTGTCCCAGACGCCCAACGGGGAGACCTGCGCGCAGTGCCACATGCCGGCCAGCACGGGGCCGGCGGCGGAGACGCCCCCGTACAAGATCCGTCGCATCCACGATCACACTCTGGCCGCCGTCGATCTGGCGACTGACCCTTTTCCGGCGCCCGGCAGCGGCGCCGAAGCGCTGCCGGAGAACCAGGCCCAGCAAATCGCTGCGCAGGCGCTTCTCGATACGGCCGTCCAAGAGACTCTCTGCCTGAACCCGGCGACCCGGCGCCTGCAGCTGACCCTGGACAACGTCGGCGCGTCGGGCCACGCCTGGCCCAGCGGGGCAACACCCGATCGCCGCGCCTGGGTCGAGCTGACCGCCTACCGCAACGGCCAGGTGATCTACGCCAGCGGCAACACCAGTCCGGCCGGCACCTTCGCCGCCGCGCTGCCCCTGGAAGAGACCTCCCCGGACCCCGACCTCTGGCTGATCCGCGACTGCATCTACGACGCCGCCGGCGAGCCGCTCACTCTTTTCTGGCAGGCCGCCCTCCTGGCGAAAAGCAACCAACTCCCTGGCTTGCTCATCCAGAACGTCGCGGACCCCATGACCTATCAGACGCACTTCATGCGCGAGTTCCCGAGCACGGGCACCCTCCCGGCCCTCCCCGACCACGTGACGGTCAGCCTGCACCTGCAGGCCATCGGCGACGACGTGCTCGACAGCCTGGTCGCCAGCGGCGACCTGGATCCCTCGGTGCCGCCGAAGATCGCACGCTACACGTTGGGCGGCGGCGCCGCGCTCGACTGGACGCCCACCGCCGCCAACGCCTTCCAGGCGACCGACATCACGAGCGGCGGGGTGATGACCTGCGTGGCGACCGGCGCCTACCAGAGCAACACCACGCCGGCCCCCAGCCACGCGCGCTGCGCGGGACTGGCCCCGGGGCGGTAACCGGAGAGGCGGGGTGACGGCTCACGGGGCGGTGGGCGCTGCCTGGCGGAAGAACCGCGGACCGCGCCCGACGAGCCACGTCGTCGTCGCGTCGCCGGTGACCAGGCTGTTGCTGTTGACGTGATGGGGGTCGAGAACCGCGTCGGGCGTTCCGGACACTTTGGTCCATCCCGCGCTGTCGTCGTGCGCGACGTCCTGGCCCGCGCCCCAGACGTCGGTGGGGGAGCGCCCCCAGAGCGAGACGATTTCGGTCCCCGCCGGCCAGCCGCTGATGGCGGCGGGCGACGCCGTCGTTTCGTCGAAGAAGTAGATGGGGTTCTCCGGATTGTTGGAGCTGATCGGCTGCGCCAACCAGAACTGGCCTGGCCCCCCGGCGGCCAGAGGTCGTTCACGTCGAACGTGCCGACGTAGTGAATCGACCAGGACGTCCCGTCGAAGTGATAGAGGGATGCCGGATCCATGGTGGTGCCGACCGCATCGCTGCCGCCCGCCGCCCAGACGTCGCCTGGTCGCGCACGTCGACCATCAAGCCCGCCGTCAGCCTGATCATTCCGTAGGGACTCGCCAACGAGACCTGCGCACCGGCATATTCGGTTTTTCGCCAGGAGGTCGGTCCGTACATGCGGGCGACCCGTGCTTCGAGGCCCACGAGCCCGCTGGCCATCAAGGCTTTCGGACGCTCTGAATCAGCCGGCGCGCGCGAGGCCGCCGGGGGTGACGACGACGCGCTCGCCGGGGCGGAACGGGGAAAAGTCCGCGTAGACGAACTCGCCGTAGGCGCCGTCGTCGAAGCGGACGACGATCTGATAGCTGCGCTGCTCGGTTGACCCCTGGCTGGCCGCCGCGCCGACGGCGGCGCCCCCGGCCATGCCGGCCACGGCCGCCGGGCCCCGCCTGCCGCCGAACATGAGGCCGCCGATCAGGGCGCCCGCCAGGGCGCCGCCGGCTGGGTGGCCCTGGGTGCGCTGGACGATCTCCTGGACGGACGCGACGGAGCCGGCTCGTCCGGATCCGGCAGCCGCGGGGTCGGTCCAGACCGTCCGGGACGTGGTGGTCGTCGCGCAGGCGGGCGACAGGGCGATCAGCGAGAGCAGCGCGAGGTACAGCGTTTTCGTGAGACCACTCCAATGCCGTTCAACGTGGGAAGCGACCTCCGTTTTGCCAATCAGAAGAGCCGGGTGTTTCGAGAGACATCGCCTCGCGCCTGGAAGGCGGTCATGCCCAGCGCGTCCCCGCGGCCTCCTGTCTACCTCTGGCGTCTCAGGGATGCCGCCGCGCGATCACGTACGCCACGATGCTCGTCGCGGCAGCCGCCGCGGCCGCCAGCAGCAGGCCGGCGCTGGTGGCACTCAGCGCGCGCCCCCGTTCGTCCTCCCGCACCTGTGCAGAGTCCCAGGTCGTCGCCGCCTCGACGTTCTGGCCAGACGCGCGTGCGTTCAATCCCACCACGACGCCGGCAGCGGCGCAGGCGACGCTGGCCCCCGCCGCTCCCCAGAACAGCGCATTCCAGCCCCCGCGATGCGACCGGCTCTGACCGCCCGGGCTGGCCGTCATGGCGACCCGGTCCGGTGAACGGGGGCTCGAATCGGGGTTCGCCACTGCAGCGTGGATGGCGACAGAACGAGCCGGCTGGCTGGATGCGGTCTCGGTCACGGGCGGGGTGGGCGGCGGCGCGCAGGGGAGCAGTTCCCGTCGACGCGCGTTGGCCCGTTCGACCAGCGCGGGCGAGTCGTTGGCTTCCCGAACCAGCTGGTCCAGGTTCTGGACGGCGCTGGCGCAATTGCCCAGCGCCGCTTGCGTCTCGGCGATGTCGAACAGGATTTCCGGCCGGTGAGAGAGCGCAAATGACCGCTGGAAGGAGATCAGCGCCTCGGCATATTCGTGCGCATCGTACGCCTCGAGGCCGTGCTGAAACGCGACCTTGGCTTCGGACAACGCGTCCTCCGCCGAAACGGCGAGCCGCGGTGAAGCCAAGAGGGTCACCACCGCCGCCATCCGCATCCACCGCACGCTCAGGTCCTCCCGTGGTTCTCGTCTTGGGCTTCGGGTCGGACGGCCGCTAAAACGGGTTCAGGAGACCGCCGCTGGAGGGCCTCTCGCGTGGTTCGAACGCGACGTCCCGAAACAGCCGGTCGGGCGCCGGAGCGGCCGGTGACGCGAGCCCCACCTCGGAAGCCTTCGACGGCCCGGCGGGGGTCGGGGCCGCCGCAGCCTGCCGCCTGACAGCGCGGCGCTTGGGCACCGAGATCCCCGGCGGCTGGGCGACGGGACCGGAAGCTGTCTCCCGCGCGGCGCGGACGATGTGGCGGTCGATTGGGTCGCTCGGGCGATTCATGGCCGCGAATTCCGGCGCACGGCGGGATGTCGAGCCCGCGGCGGCGGCCAGGAAGAGCGACGGAACGGCGATCGCGATCAACGAAGCGGCGCCCAAGGCGACCGGAAGAACCCGGCCTCGCGTTCGCCCGCAGTCCAGCGCCGCCACCAGTTGACCGCCATCCTTCGGGCGAGCAGCCGGGTCGACCGCCAGCGCACGCGCGATCAGCGACCGCCAGGCTGGCGGCAGTTGACGCAGATCCGATTGCGGACCCACCAGGCGCCGCCGGAGCAGGACCTCAGAGGCGATCAGACCGAACGAGTACACGTCGCTGGCCGGTGTGGCCGCCCGACCCCGCAGGCGCTCGGGCGCGGCGTAAGCGCGAGTGCCGGACAGTCCGGTGCCGCAGCCCGCGTCGCCCGCGGCCACCTCGGAACCGGCCAGCCCGAAGTCGGTGATCACGGCCCGGACCGTCCCTTCTGCTCGACGGGTGACCATGACGTTTTCAGGTTTGAGGTCCCGGTGGATGACCCCCGACGTATGAGCAGCCGACAGCCCGGCGGCCAGTTGCCGCAGGATGTTCGTTCTTTGTTCGTCGGTCACGTCCCGGTCCGGAATCAGAGACGCCAGCGTTCGCCCCTCGATGAACTCCATCGTGATGAAAGTCAGGGGCCCGGTCGTTTCACCTCCGCAGTCGATTCCGAGATCGAATATGCGACAAACGTTCGCGTGCGTGACGACGTGAGCGGCTGCAACCTCTCGCTTGAGCCGCGACAGAGCTCGCTCGCTTTCAAGCGAGCAGGCATTCAGCGTCTTCAGCGCGACCCGCTTCGCCAGCAAGAGGTCTTCCGCCTCGTGAACCTCGCCCATCGCGCCCATCCCAAGGAACCGCCGGATACGATAGCGAGCGGCCAGTGTCATTCCGGGCTGCAGCACGCGAGGCTGCCACCGGCCGCTCGCTTCAGTGCCGTTGGTATCGCGCACCAGCTCCGAGATCATGAGTCGACACCCCCGGCACCTGGCCAAGTGGTGCTCGACGGAGTGACGCTCGCCCGAGCCCAGCTCGGTCGCGATCACGCGAACAGCCCGGCTCTCGGTCAGACACTCTTGTGAACGCTCGCCGGATGCAGTGCCCATCGCCCACCGAGAGTGCGTGCTGCACTCTAGCGCAACTCGGTCAGCCTGCGATATAGGACAGGCGTGCGGCTTTGGGATGGCGGCGTCGGATCGTTCGCGTGGGTGGTCGCCTCAATGGTCGCCGTTGTCGGTTGCTACGACCCGCGGTTCAAGAGCTGCATCACTCATTGCGGGCCGAGCGGCGAATGCCCAACCGGGCTCGTCTGTAAGGGCGATTACTGCGCGGCCACGGGGACGATCTGCCCGAACAGCGCCGACGGTAGCTCCATCCCGGACCACCCGGCCACCGACGGCCCAACAGACACCGTTCGAACGGGTCGCCTCTCCAATGCGGACCAGGCGGCCGATGTCGTCGCGGAGGCCGGGCGGGACGTCGCCCCGGATTTGCGGCGGGATGCGACCTCCGAGCTGCCAGACGCTCTCCGCGACCACCAAGCGAATGACGGGAAGATCGGCAGCGGGGACGGTTCAGTGGATGCGGCGGCTGACCAAGCGTCCACTGACGCACGGACGGACGCCGCGTCCGACCGTCCGGTGGTGGCGCCCGAATGCCCTCCCCGTTCCTACCTGAACGTGACTCTGCAGACCTGTATCCCCGCACACGACCTGAACGGCGACGGTCGCGCCGACCTGCTGGCCGTCAATTCGGCCGATACCGACGCGCTGATTTCAAACGGAACTTCCTTCACCAAGATGCGGTGGTTGGACGGGCCCTTCTACGGCATCGTCGGTGGGACATTTGGGGCGGATGTGACCGGGAGCGGGTTTGCTGCGGGCGTCGCTTTCGCAGACGGCTTCGTCGGGGTGATCCACACGGCTGGCCCTGGCTTCGGCAGCGTGGCTGACAACTTCGGCACCTGGTTCCTGAACAGCTTTTGGGGCAATCGCGCCACCTTCCTGGCCGATCTCAACGGCGATGGTGCCGTCGACATGCTGGCCGTCAACGAGCAGCAACTGGACGTTGCGCTGTCCGAGACCTTCAACTTCCAGATGGGGCGCGACTGGATGGATGGCGACTTCACCGGGTACGACAGCTTCTTCCTGGCCGACGTCGACGGCGACGGGGCTGCCGACCTGATCGGCATCCGCGCAGCCTCGGTGGACGTGTTCTCGTCGACGGGCAAAGCGTTCAACGCGGCTCAGCCTCTGCGAAAGGCGCGGTTCGCCGGGACCGTCGCGACGTTCTTCGCCGACGTGGACGGTGATGGCCGCGCGGACGGCGTTCGCATCGAGCGCAATGGCGCCTGGGTCGCAAGATCGACGGGTCACGCGCTTGCCGACGACATTTCCTGGTTCGACGGCGCCATGATCGGCCAGGTCGCATCGTTCGTCGCCGATGCGGACGGGGACGGGCGGGCGGACTTCATCGCCATCGACGATCCCGGCGTCTGGGTGAGTCTTTCGACCGGGACCGCCTTCTCCGCCCCGACCCTGTGGTACCCGGGAAGCTTCGCCGGCACCATCAACACCACCGTCGCACCGGTCCCCTCCACCTCCTGCGGGACGGGGCCTTGAACAGATGCACGCGTCAGGTTTGACGGCGGCAGACCTGGAGAGAGCGCACCAGGAAGGCAGGAAGCGCTGGCTTCCCGTCGAGCTGCCATTCGAGCGATTCGTCGCTCTGGTCAACCAGGCGAGCGTCACGCTGGAAGCGCTGCGCGGTCGGCCGGACGAGCTTTACCTGGCCTATGCGGCCGCCGACGGTGCGCCGGGAGCCGCAGAAGTCGTGGATGACCAATTCTGCGCGACGCTACGGCCAAGCCTCCGGCGCGTCGGCGTCGTTGCTGACGCCATTCCAGATGTTCTGCAAATCGTCCGCGAGCGGCTGCTGGCCGGCAGCCAGCCCCGGCTGGGAAAGTACGACGGCACGATCCCGCTTCGCAGTTGGATCCGGGTCGTCGCCGTCCGCATCGGGATCGACCTTGCCCGCAGTGGTTCTGGATCCGCGCGCGTCGAGAGCTCGTTCGCCACGCAGATGACTGAACCGCCTGCGGACGCCGCGGCGCTGCTGGCCAAGGCGCAGTTCCGCGCGCGCATGGAAATGGCTTTGCGCGAGGAGCTGGCTCGACTACCGCCCGACCGCCGGCTGGTGTTCCGGTTGCATTTCGCGCAAAACGAAAGCGTCGAGAGCATCGCCCGGCGCTTCGCCGTGCACCGGGTCACGGTCGCGCGCTGGCTGTGGGATTCGGGTGAGCGGATTTGCGACAACCTGCGCCAGCGCTTCCGGACGGATCTCGGAATCGACGCCTCCGACTTCGACAGCCTCGTCCGCGGCATGCGGAGCACGATGAACCTCAGCGTCGGGAAGCTGCTGGAGACGAGTTGAGCGACGGCGCCTTGCCTGGCGATCGGAATCGCCCAGGAAGGCCGCAGGGCCGAGGCGGACGCCTCGGCACCTGCGGTGCTCTTCCATGACCGCTTCGTGCTACGGGCCGCCGACGAGGGCCGTCAGGTCCTGCTTCCCCCACGCAGAGGGGGTGGCCGCGTTGTTGTCGAGCCGCCAGATGTGCCCGGTGGACGCGCTGAACGTGATGTAGTTGACGCGGTCTGCACCGACGAACCCATTCGGGACCGTGGTCGCCGTCGGCGCGCCGCTGATACTGGTCAGGTCGTGGCAAGCCCAACCCGCTCCCGGCGCCAACCCCAGCTCATAGACGTGCTGGTTGCTGGCCAGGAACAGGACCTCGTTCGTGTTGTCGATCCGCACGAAAGGTGCCGGCTCCGAGCTGTCGTTCACGCATCCGCTGGCCGCGGTGAGATCGGCGATGCCCCACGCCGCGCCGCCAGCGGCGAGGAAGATCTCCTGGACGTGACTACCCGTGGTTCGGTAGACGACGGCGCTGTAGCCGTCCGCCCGCGTGTACGGCCGGGGCACGCCGGCTGCCAGAGGCGCCCCAGTGCCCGCCGTCAGGTCGGTGCTGGACCACTGCGAACCGTTGCGACTCAGCTCGATGATGTGGCTGTTGGTCCCCGCGTAGACAACGGCATCCAATCCGTCAGCCCGCACGTAACCGGTCGCGGTCAGTACCGGCGATACCGGGAAACCGGCAGCCGCGGACAGATCGGTGGCCACCCAGGACGAACCGCCGCTGGGCAGGCGCATTTCATAGACGTGCTGGTTGGATCCGACGTAGACCACCGCCGAGGCGTTGTCCGACCGTACGTAGGCGGTCGGTGCGCCGCCGGCACTGAGCGGCAAACCCAGGCTGCCAGTCATGTTGAAACCGCCCCACCCCGACGTCAGCGCGAGCTCCCAGACATTCGAATCTCCGCCCAGTAACACGACCGCGTTGACGCCGTCGGTCCGGACGTACGACGCGATCTGAGAACCGTGCGACACGACCGGCACCCCCGCGGCGGCGCTCAGGTCACCCAGTGTGTAGGCACTGCCGCCGCTGTGAGCCACCTCTTTGACGTGCCCCGAGGTCGGTTCGACGTAGTTGAAGGCGGTCACCCCGTCCGATCGCTCGTACCCGATGGTTTGCCCCTGGGCCGGCCAGAACCCGGCCACCCCCTGAGCCCAGCCGCGAATCGCGTCGGTGCGGACGTAGTGCACGTCCGTCACGGCCGGCGGGCTGTTCGTGCAGCTCACCCAGCTCGCCACGCCGATTGGCCGGAAGTAGCCGCGCACCTGCTGGTACATCGAAGAGCCGGAGTCACCGGAAAACGCAATCTGTCCCGATGAATTCGGCAAGCTCTTGTACTGGTCCGACGAATCCAGGCTGGACACGGCCACCGTCGCCGAGCGGAGAACGCCGGCCCCGGTCGACCCCGGTGGGACCGCGCAACTGGTGATGGCGTTCGCGCCCCAGCCTTGCGTCCAGAAGGATTGAGACACCATCGACCCCTCCGAGGCGAGCGCGAACCAGTTCGGATACGTCGCCAGGCTCGGGGCGGTGGCCGGTGCCGTCAGCTTCACCAGCGCCGCGTCCAGCGTGGGGTGACGGATAATCAGTCGCCCACTGGGCGTATTTCCGCCGTTCAGGACGTGGGCGTTGATCTCGGACGGCTGAATGGCGGTTCCGCCGGTGGTCTGCGCGTTCTGCGTGACGCAGTGATGAGCGGTGAGAAGCCAGTCCGACCGGATCAGGGTCCCCGTGCAATGACCGGTCAGCAGTGGATTTGACATCGTCAGATACGGGCTGCCGATGGTGTCCGCGCTGACCGTGTTGCCGTTGATGATCGCGTCGTCGCCCGGCTGGGTCGCCGGCGACATATCACCGCACCCTGCCGCCAGTAGACCCGTTAACGCCACGGCCGGTACGCCTCTCGATCGCAAAAACAGTGCCCACGCCTTCATCGCTCAGCTCCTTGGTAATGGCCGACATGCGGCAGCCGCCGCACCTCGAACAGACATACGGAGCAGGCGCCCCGCTGTTGCACACCAAAACCCAGGATTTCGGGCGGGCCGACCGTCTCGCGTCAGGTGCTTCCCAGGCCGTGGCGGAGCTTCTCCATTGCCTGGTCGACGGTGAAGGACCCGGCTCGCTGGCGCGGTGGGAACTCGCGGAAGGTGGCCAGGAATCGCTGAACGATCGCCTGCGTCGGCACGGCCAGGAACGCGTGATCGAGCAGGTAGTCCCAGTAGGTGTTGGAGGTGACGTCTGCCCGTTCGAAGGGGTCGGTCCGCAGGTTGAAGAACTTGGGGACGCGCAGCGACGTGAACGGCTCGGCCCAGAGACGCAAGGTCCCTTCGCACCGCTGCTCCATGAACACGGCCTTCCAGTTGTCGTAGCGCAACGCCACCAGATCGCCGTCGTCGGAGAAATAGAAGAACTCCTTCCGTGGGCTCCCAGCAGCTTCTCCTTGATGTGCGGGTCGCCGGCCGCGGCCAGGATGGTGGGCAACAGGTCCAGGTGGCTCACGATCTCGTTCGACACCGAGCCTGGCTTGATCTTCCCGGGCCAGCGGATCATCGCCGGGACCCGGAACGCCCCCTCCCAGTTCGTGTTCTTCTCGCTGCGGAACGGGCTGGTCGCGGCATCCGGCCAGCTGTTCCCGTGCGGACCGTTGTCGGTCGTGTACAGAACGATGGTGTCTTCGGCGACGCCGAGCGCGTCGAGGAGGTCCAGCAGCGCGCCGACCTGCTTGTCGTGGTCGATCATCGCGTCGTGGTAAGGCGACTGCCAGCGCCCCGACTGGCCCAGGCTGTCGGGCTTCACGTGGGTCCGGAAGTGCATGTGCGTGGTGTTGAACCAGCAGAACCAGGGCGCGCCCGCCTTGGTTTGCTTCTTCATCCAGGCGCTCGCCGCTGAAAAGAACTCGTCGTCGACCGTCTGCATCCGTTTCCGCGTCAGCGCGCCCGTGTCCTCGATTTTCTGCGAGCCGTCGGGATTCGCCCAGCAGTGCAGCACCCCGCGTGGTCCAAAGGTCTTCCGGAAGTCGGGGAAGTCCTTGGCCTGGGGATAGTCCGGCAACTCCGGCTCTTCCTCGGCGTTCAGGTGATAGAGGTTTCCGAAGAACTCGTCGAAGCCGTGCAGCGTCGGCAAGTGCTCGTCGCGGTCACCGAGGTGGTTCTTTCCGAACTGCCCGGCGGAATAACCGAGCGGCTTGAGCAGCTCCGCGACAGTCGGATCTTCCGGCTGGATGCCCAGCGTCGCGCCGGGCATCCCCACCTTGCTCAGCCCCGATCGAAACGGACTCTGCCCCAGGACGAAGGCCGACCGTCCCGCGGTGCAACTCTGCTCCGCGTACCAGTCCGTGAACATCATCCCCTCGCGCGCGATCCGATCGATGTTGGGCGTTCGATAACCCATCACGCCGTGCGAGTAGGCGCTGATGTTCGTCTGGCCGATGTCGTCACCAAAGATGACGAGCACGTTCGGCTTTTTGTGGTTCTTGCCGTTGGTGGACCGACCGTTGGCCATGGGCCGCCTCCCTGGTTGGCGCCCATCCTGCGGCCGCGCCCGCCGCGCGCCAGTCAGCCGCTGACGGATAACTACGGAGAATCCCCTTCGGCCCGATCACCGGGGGCGCAGCTCGCGGCTGGGCAGGCCGGACCACCAGGAGACACTCACCGTCAGGACGGCCGCCATCGCGCTGACGTCGCCGCCCGGCACCGCGCGGAGCTGGCAGGCCGGCGTCACCGCCCACCCGCCGCTGGCCCGCCGCGTGAAGAAGGCGTCGTAGCTCAGTCCCAGCGTCAGCAGCGACCCGTACGTCCCGTGCGTCTCGTCGCCCACGCGCAACGGGTCCTCCGCCGACGCGGCCCCCATCCCGGCGCCGACGTGCAGGGCCAAATGACGCCACAGCGCCGCCTGCGCCTCCAGCGTCAGCCCGAACATCCCCGTGGTGATGCCGGCGCGCGACGCGGTGCCGGCCTCGATGCCCAGGCCCAGGCCCCAGCGCTCGGTCAGCATCTCGCCGAAGTGGAGGGTGTAGGCCACCCCGACCGCCGTGCCGTCCCGCGCCCCCTTGTCCCAGGACGCCAGCGCATGCGCGCCCGCCCCCGCGGAGATATAGAAGCCCTGCCGCGCCTCCGGATCGCGCAGCGTCTGGGCCGTCGCGCCCCGCCCGGCGGCGACCACCAGCAGCGTGCCGACCAACATCTGTCGCCACCGCCGCATCTAGAACTCCGCTCGCAGGCCGAGGAACGGCAGGACG
>Ga0134125_10001777_pt1 | contig 26201 bp, 31 predicted proteins | sample KB31751_FD_96464 | JGI IMG/M metagenome (GOLD analysis project Ga0134125, IMG submission 96464) | Terrestrial soil microbial communities with excess Nitrogen fertilizer from Kellogg Biological Station, Michigan, USA - KB3-175-1 | ecosystem: Environmental > Terrestrial > Soil > Unclassified ...
GAGCGCCTTCTCGATCCTCGTGCTCGCCATCGCGATCGCGCTTCCCGTCCTGGCCGCGGTCCTCTTGCAAAGCGCGGGCGCCATCGCCTCGTCGCTCGAGACCGATCCCCACGTGAACGTGTATCTCGCGCTCGACGCGAGCGACGACGACGCGAAGCGCGTGGGCGATGCGTTGCGCGCGAGCCCCGACGCCTACTCCGTGCGGTTCGTCCCCCGCGCCAAAGCGCTCGAGGAGCTGAAGGCCTCGACGCACCTCGCCGACGTGATCGACAGCCTCCAGGGCAATCCCCTGCCCGACGCCTACATCGTGCGGGTGCGCTCCGAGGACCCGAACCGCGTCGCCGCCGCGCGCGAGGCGTGGTCGAAGCTGCCGCGGGTGGACCAGGTGGCCGCCGATTTCGAGTGGGCGCGCCGCCTGGGGAGCTGGATCCGCTTTGGGCGCCGGCTCCTCACCGCCATCGCGCTCGCCCTGGGCATCTCGGTCGCCTTCATCGCGGGGCACCTGATCCGCCTCCAGGCGCTGGCCCACCGCGAGGAGATCGAGGTGAGCCAGCTCATCGGGGCGACCGCTTCGGACGTCCGCCGGCCCTTCCTCTACCACGGGCTGCTGCAGGGCGCCCTGGCCGGGGGGCTCGCCGTGGGGTTGGGCGCGGCCGCCGCCTTATGGCTTGGCGCCGAACTGCGAGCGCTCACTCCCGAGTATGCCTCTGAATTGAAGATCGTTTCCCTGGACCCCACCTGGAGCCTCGCGGTCGTGGGCCTGGCGGCCGCCCTGGGCCTCGCCGGAGCCTGGTGGGCGGTTGCCCGGGAGCTTCGGCAATTTTCTCCCTCGCGGTAGGAACTCCCGGGGGGGTTTAGCACTCCAAACGGACGAGTGCTAAAATCGTCCTGAGGAGGTAATCCCAGCCGTGGCCAGCATTTCCCTTCCCGCCCTTCCCCCGATCTACAGCTTCGAGGCCTACGTCCAGGCCGTGAACGCCGTTCCCATGCTCGCCCAGGATCGCGAGCAGGAGCTGGGCCGGCGCCTGCGCGACCATGACGACGTGACCGCCGCGAGCGGCCTCGTGCTCTCGCACCTGCGCCTCGTGGTGTCCATCGCCCGCAACTACATGGGCTACGGGCTCCCCCAGGCCGACCTCGTGCAGGAAGGCAACATCGGCCTCATGAAGGCCGTGAAGCGCTTCGACCCCGAGCGCGGCGTGCGCCTCGCCTCCTTCGCGATCCACTGGATCAAGGCCGAGATCCACGAATACATCCTGCGCAACTGGCGGATGGTGAAGATCGCCACCACCAAGGCGCAGCGGAAGCTCTTCTTCAACCTGCGCAGCATGAAGGCCTCGAGCAACTCGCTCACGCCCAAGGAGATCGCGCAGGTGGCGCGCACGCTCAACGTGAAGGAGAGCGACGTGATCGAGATGGAGCAGCGCCTGCAGGGCGGCGATGTCGCCCTCGAGCCCTCCCCCGACGACTCCGAGGAATTCGTGACGCCGATCGCGTACCTGAAGGACACCGGCGAAGGCCCCGCGGAGCTCTACGAGCGCGAGGAATCCGAGGCCAACGCCCACACGGGCCTTGCCCGGGCGCTGGAGAGCCTGGACGAGCGCAGCCGCCGCATCATCCGCGCGCGCTGGCTCGCCGAGTCCGACCCCAAGACGCTCCACGAGCTCGCCGACGAGTTCGGCGTGTCGGCCGAGCGCATCCGCCAGATCGAGGCGAAGGCCATGCAGCGCATGAAGAAGGAGATGGCGGCCCTCGAGAACTAGGGGCCGCCCGCCTTCAGGCGGAGTTCAGCAGCAGCCTCAGGTCGGAGGCGATCGCCTCCGGATTCGTGCCCGGCGCTTCCACCAGCCGGACCTTCCCGTTCGCATCGAACACGTAGGTGCGTGCATCGTGCTCCATGATGTACTGCCCCGGCGTGGTCGCCTTCTGCTGGGCGTAGATCTTGAAGTCGTCCTCGACCTTCTTCGTCTGCGCCTCGGTGCCGTAGAGCCCCAGGAAGCCCGGGTTGAAGGCGGGCACGTATTCCTTCAGCAGCTCCGGCTTGTCGCGCTGGGGATCGACGGTCACGAAGAGCATCTGCACCCGGCCCGCGTCCTGCCCCAGGAGCTTGAGCGCCTTGTTCCAGTCGGAGAGCGTCGTCGGGCACACGTCCGGGCACTGCGTGTAGCCGAACGTGATCGCCACGACCTTGCCGCGGAAATCGGCCATGGTGCGCGGCTTGCCGTTGTGGTCCGTGAGGCGAAGCTCGCCGCCCAGCGCCGCGCCGGTGACGTCGATTCCCTTGAACGGCGTGCGCGGCGCGGAGTCGCACCCGGCCAGCGCGGCCGCGCAGGCAAGGGCGGCTGCGAGCGCGCGGATCATGCGGAGACGAGCGGCAGGTAGTGGTCCACCATGAGCGCCGCGAAGAGCATCGCGAGGAAGAAGATCGAGTACGCGAAGGTCCTCTTCGCGAGCGCGTCGCTGTAGCGCCGCCAGATCGACACCGCGTAGAAGACGAACACCGCGTCCAGCACGGCAACCGCGCCCAGGTAGAACCAGCCCGCCATCCGCGTGGCGAAGGGCAGCAGCGTCGCCGCGACGAGGATCAGCGTGTAGAGGAGGAGGTGCAGCCTCGTGTACGCCTCGCCGTGCGTGACCGGCAGCATCGGCACGCCCGCTCGCGCGTACTCCTCGCGGCGGTAGAGCGCGAGCGCCCAGAAGTGCGGCGGCGTCCACGCGAAGATGATGAGGAAGAGGAGGAGCGGCTGGTAGGTGACGTCGCCCGTCACCGCGGCCCAGCCCAGGAGCGGCGGCATCGCGCCCGAAGCGCCGCCGATCACGATGTTCTGGGGCGTGGCGGGCTTCAGCACCACGGTGTAGATCACGGCGTAGCCGACGAACGTGCCCAGCGTGAGCCACATGGTGAGCGGATTCACCGCGTGCCAGAGGATCGCGAGGCCCAGGCCGCCCACGGCGCCCGAGAAGAGCAGGATCTGCGCGGAGGAGATCGTGCCGGTCACGGTCGGGCGGCCGCGCGTGCGCGCCATCGCCGCGTCGATCTTCTGCTCCACGAGGCAGTTGAAGGCGGCCGCGGCGCCGGCGACGAGCGCGATGCCGATCGTCGCCGCGGCGAGGAGCGCCGGCGGGGCAAGCGTCGGGGCGGCGAGCAGCATGCCGATCACCGCCGTGAAGACGATGAGCGAGACCACCCGCGGCTTCGTGAGGCGCCAGAACTGGATGCCGATGCCGGGCACGGCCGGCCGGGAAGTCGCATTCATGGGAGCCGGATATTTTATCTCACTCAACCGATCTGCGAGGCCTTGAGGAGCGTCTGCAGGTCCTTCAGCATGCGGCGCATGTCGGGCTCCCGCGGCCAGCGCATCATCACGTTGCCGCGCGGATCCACGAGGTAGATGTGGGAGGCGTCGTTCACGGGGCCCGCGGGCTCCGGCGCGGCCGGGACGAGGGTGACCAGGTCCTCGGGCGCGGCCGGGAGCGCCTGCGGATCCTCGGCTACCAGCACGCGCGCCACCCGCGAGGCCTCGCGCCCCAGCGCGAGGCGCACCTGGCGCATGGCGTAGAGCTTCGCGGCGCACCCGGCGTCGCACGCGCGCGATTCGGAGGCGAGCAGCACCCAGCGCCCGCGCAGGCTCTCGAAGCGGAAGGCCGCCCCGTCGCCCCGGCGAAACGCCGCGGCGGAGATCGCCTCGGGCGGCGTGAGGAGCTCGCCGTAGTTCCCGGTGGGCTCGGGGCGGAAGAACACGTACGTGGCCACCGAGGCCACGATGGGGACGAGGAACCCGGAGGCGATGAGGATCAGCTTCGCGCGCGGCGTGAGGTTCATCGCTTCGGCCGCATTCCCAGCGCGACCCACAATCCCAGCGCGGTCGCGGCGAACGCGTACCACGTGAGCGCGTATTCGCGATGGCGCTCGATGCCGGTGTCGGGCCGCTCGTGGATCGCCTTGAGGCCGGCGCCCGCCACGTCGTCGACGAGGACGAAGGGGAGCACCTTCGCGCCGGCCCGGGCCCCATAGCGCTCGAGGGAGAGGTTCTGCCACACGTTGCCGGTGATGGTCTCGCTGGAAAGCTCGAGGTAGCGCCGCGGCGGCAGGGACGCGATGCCGCTCACCTGGACGGGCCCCGCGGGCACCGCGACTTCGGGCGCGGCCGGATAGCGCGAGTCGCGCTCGATCCAGCCGCGCTGCACGAGGAGCTCGCCGCCGGCCGCGAGCTTGAGCGGCGTCACCACGAGGAACCCCGCGCGGCCCTCGAAGACCTGGTTGTCGATGTAGATCTGGCCCGCGGCCACGTATTCGCCCCTCGCCCGCACGTGCCGGTAGAGCAGCGCCTCGCCGGAGGGATTGCCGCGCAATTCCACGGCGGGCTCGCGCATGCGCGACTCGTAGAGCGACTGGCGCGCCTGCTTCTCGTCGCCGCGGTCGGTCTGCCAGCGGGCGAGGAAGAGCGTGAGGAAGACGAGGAGCGCCGCCCCGAGAGTGGGCCAGAAGCCCGGCGCGAACCGGTGCGTGCCGAGCTTCACGGTAAACTGCTGGGAGAGCGCAAACTCCCGCCCATGAAGATCGTCATCCTCGTCCTCTTGCTCGCCGTGGTCGCGAGCCTCTTCTCGGGGCTCTACTTCGTCTACAAGGACAAGGGCGCCACGAACCGCGCCGTGACGGCACTCACCATCCGCATCGTGCTGTCGCTCGTCGTGTTCGCGCTGCTCATGGCCTCCTACTGGTTCGGGTGGCTCACCAACGGCCACCTGTAGGCGCTAGACGAGCCAGTACACGAAGACGAAGAGCCCCAGCCACACAACGTCCACGAAGTGCCAGTACCACGACACCGCCTCGAAGCCGAAGTGGTGGTCGGGCTTGAAGTGCCCGGCCACGCAGCGAAAGAGGATGACGATCAGCATCGTCACCCCGAGCGTCACGTGGAAGCCGTGGAAGCCGGTGAGCATGAAGAAAGTCGAGCCGAAGACGCCCGTCGTGAGCTTGAGGTTGAGCGCCTCGTAGGCGTGGCCGTACTCGTGCGCCTGGAGCGTGAGGAAGAGGATGCCCAGGATGATCGTGAGCGCCATCCCGAAGATGAGGTTGGAGCGGTCGCCCTTCTTGAGCGCCCAGTGCGCCCACGTGACCGTCACGCCCGAGGAGAGCAGCAGCAGCGTGTTGATCGCGGGAATCCCCCACGCCTCCATCGCCGTGAACTCCTGCGGGCGATAGGGCCCCATCGTCGGCCATTGCGCGGCGAAGTCGGGCCAGATCAGCTTGTTGTCGAGGTCGCCCAGCCATGGCACCGAATACGCGCGCGCGTAGAAGAGCGCGCCGAAGAACGCCGCGAAGAACATCACTTCCGAGAAGATGAACCAGCTCATGGCCCAGCGGAACGAGTGGTCCACCTGGCTGTTGAAAAGGCCACCCTCGCTCTCGCGGATCACGGTGCCGAACCAGCCGAACAGCATGTAGAGCAGGATGAAGAAGCCGATGCCGAACGGGACCCAGCCCGCCATGTAGCTGTTCATCAGCAGGATGCCGCCGGAGGCGAGGAAGAAGAGCGCGATCGAGCCCACGATCGGCCAATGCGAGGGCGGCGCGAAGTAGTAGCCCGTCGGGTGGGTATGTTCCACTGTTTTGACTCCTTGGTTTATCTCGTGATCCATTTCACCAGCATGAAGAGCGCCAGCACGAGGACGGCCGCCACGACGATCCCTGCGGCGATCACGTGCTGGGGCTTGAGGCGTTGCGTGTCGGCCTCGTAGTCGGCGCGCCTGCGCACGCCGAGGAAGCTCCAGAAGACCGCCTTGAAGGCGTCCACGACGATCACGACGCGCCCGCCGGAAGCTCGAAGAACGTGTAGGAAAGCGCGATCGTGTCCATGTCGCGCGGCGCGTCCGAGAGCACCCGGAAGACGACCGGCATGTCGCGCGTCTCGCCCGCGCGAAGCGTCTGGTTGGTGAAGCAGAAGCATTCCTGCTTCGAGATCCAGCGCGCCGCGTCCATCGGCGCGGTGCTCATGTTGGCGTGCGCCGTGACGGCGCGGCCCAGCGTATTGGTCACGCGGTAGTGCACGGTCACGAGCTCGCCCGGGTGCATGCGCACCTCGCGCTGGAGCGCCTCGAACTTCCAGGTGAGCCCGCCCGCGGTCTGCGCGAGGAGCTCCACGCGCACCTCGCGGCTCGGGTCCACCTGCGTGTTCACGGCGGGCGCGACGATGCGCGTCTGCGAGATGCCGATCGCCTGGCAGATCTGCCGGTACATCGGGACCATCAGGTAGGCGAAGCCCAGCATGCCCACGACGATCACGAGGAGCTTGCCCACGAGCTCCCTGTTGCGGCGCTGCACGACGGCGTTCATTTGGCGACGAACACCTTGAACATCATGACGACGTAGATCCCGACGGCCATCGCGGCGAGCGCGATCGCCGAGATCAGCGCTCGGCGCTTCTGCTCCCGCGTGGGCTCGTGGCGCGCCATGTCCGTCACTTGATGACCGGCGGCGTCTCGAACGTGTGGTACGGCATCGGCGTGGGCAGGTGCGTCCACTCGAGCGAGTCGGCGCCTTCCCACTGCTTCTGCGCGGCGGGCTTGCCGCTCCTCACGGTCGTGACCATGTTGTAGAGGAAGATCAGCTGCGAGAAGCCGAAGATGAACGCGCCGATCGACGACCACATGTTCCATTCGGCGAACTGCAGCGCGTAGTCCGGGATCCTCCGCGGCATGCCGGCGAGGCCCAGGAAGTGCTGCGGGAAGAAGAGCACGTTGAAGCCGATCATCGAGAGCCAGAAGTGGACCTTGCCCAGGGCCTCGTTGTACATGTGCCCGCTCCACTTCGGGATCCAGAAGTACACCCCGCCGATGATGGCGAAGAGCGCCCCCGACACCAGCACGTAGTGGAAGTGGGCCACGACGTAGTAGGTGTTGTGCAGCGTGATGTCCACCGGGACGATCGCGAGCACCAGGCCCGAGAAGCCGCCGATCGTGAAGAGGCAGAGGAACCCCACCGCGAAGAGCATCGGCGTCTCGAATGTCATCTCGCCGCGCCACATCGTCGCGATCCAGTTGAAGACCTTCACGCCCGTGGGCACCGCGATCAGCATGGTCGCGTACATGAAGAAGAGGTTGCCCGCGGCGGGCATCCCCACCGTGAACATGTGGTGGCCCCACACGATGAACGAGAGGATCGCGATGGAGGCGGTCGCATACACCATCGAGGCGTAGCCGAAGAGGGGCTTGCGGGCGAACGCCGGGAGGATCTGCGAGATGATCCCGAAGGCGGGCAGGATCATGATGTACACCTCCGGGTGCCCGAAGAACCAGAAGATGTGCATGAACATCGTGGGATCGCCGCCGCCGGCCGCGTTGAAGAACGAGGTCCCGAAGTGGCGGTCGGTGAGGAGCATCGTCACCGCGCCCGCGAGGACCGGCATCACCGCGATCAGCAGGTACGCCGTGATGAGCCACGTCCACACGAAGAGCGGCATCTTCATGAGCGTCATGCCGGGGGCGCGCATGTTGAGGATCGTGGTGATGATGTTGATCGATCCCATGATCGACGAGGCGCCCAGGAGGTGCACCGCGAGGATCGTCATGTCCACCGAGATGCCCTGCTGGATCACGAGCGGGGGATAGAGGGTCCAGCCCGAGGCGGCGGCCCCGCCGGGCATGAAGAACGAGCCCATCAGCAGGATCGCCGCGGGGATCAGCAGCCAGAAGCTCCAGTTGTTGAGCCGCGGGAACGCCATGTCGGCCGCGCCCACCTGGAGGGGCACGAGCCAGTTCGCGAAGCCCACGAAGGCGGGCATGATCGCCCCGAAGATCATCACCAGGCCGTGCACGGTGGTGAGCGAATTGAAGAACTGCGGGTCGAAGAACTGCAGGCCCGGCTCGAAGAGCTCGGCGCGGATGGCGAGCGCCATCGTGCCGCCCACGAAGAACATCGTGCACGCGAACCAGAGGTACATCGTGCCGATGTCCTTGTGGTTGGTCGTGTACATCCAGCGCGTGATCCCGCGGGGCGGGCCGTGGTGATCGTGGGCCTCGCCGTGCGCGTGGTCGTGGCCGTGGACGTCTGCGGGAGTGGCGCTCATGGTGTGCTCCGATTCCTCGATTGCGTGATGTTCGTTACTTGGCCGCCGCGGCCATGTAGTCGACGGCCGCCTTCACTGCGTCGTCGGAGAGCGCCGCGTTGCCGCCCTTGGGCGGCATGGCGCCCTTGCCGTGGAGCGCCGAGTTGTACAGCGCGGCCTTGCCCTGCGCGATGCGCGGGGCCCACGCGGCCTTGTCGCCGAACTTCGGCGCGCCGGCCACGCCCGCCGTGTGGCAGACGGTGCAGACCGAGTCGAACGTGCCCTTGCCGTCGGCGGCCTTCGCGGCGCCTGCCGCGGGGGCGGACGCCGGTGCGGCGGCAGCGACCTGTTCGGGCGCGGCGGCGGCCGAGCCGGGCGCCTGCTGCGGCACGACGTCGGGAAGCGCGGGCGGGGCCTTCGCCTTCATCTCCTTCACCCACGCGGCGTAGTCGGCCTCGCTCTTGGCCTCGACCACGATCGGCATGAAGCCGTGCTCCTTGCCGCAGATCTGGCTGCACTGGCCGCGGTAGATGCCGGGCTTGTCCTTGTCCACGGTGAACCACGCTTCCTTCACGAAGCCCGGGATGCCGTACTGGTTCACGCCCAGCTGCGGCACGTACCAGCCGTGGATCACGTCATTGGACGTGATGAGCAGGCGCACCTTCTTGCCCACGGGGACGACCATCGGGTTGTCCACCTCGAGGAGGTAGTGCTCGTTCTTCGGCGCGGAGCCGCCGCGGTAGTCGTCGATCTGCGCGCGCGGCGTGGCGAGGTTCGAGAGGAACTTCACCCCGTCCTGCTGGTAGTCGTACTCCCATTTCCACTGGTAGGCCGTGACCTTGATCGACATGTCCGAGTTGGACGCGTCCTTCATCGCGAGCACCGTGTGCGTGGCCGGCAGCGCCATCGCGATCAGGATCACGAACGGCACGATGGTCCAGATCACCTCGATGGTGGTGTTCTCGTGGAACTGCGCGGCCTTCGCCCCCCGGCTCTTGCGGTGGCGCAGGATCGACCAGAACATCGCGCCGAACACGACGACGAAGATCGCCACGCAGACCCAGAGGATCCCCCAGTGCAGGTTGTAGATGTCCTGCGAGATCGGGGTCACCGGCTCGAGGATGTCGACGTGGTAGTCGGCGAACGCCGGGAGTGTCGAGGCGGCCGCGGCGAGGATGCCGGGTGCGCGCAGGTGTTTCAGATGCATGGCCAGACCTTTTATTGTGCGAATCCTGTCTAACTTGCCGTGACGGCGATCCTGCCGCGCAGTCTCCTGGCGAGATCGCGCCGCCCCTCGTCCGACATCAGCCTGCCGATCGGCACCGTGCGCCCCGCGTATGCGAGGCCCAGCGTGCAGCGGTCGCCGCGTTCCCTCACCACCACGCGCGCCCACGGCTGGTTGAACACCACGTGGGTCACCGAGCGCGCGCATCGCGAATCCACCTTCACCTCGCCCGCGCCGATCTCGAGATGCTCGAAATCGCCGTCGTGCGCGGCGAGCACGCGGAACGCGAGGACCACCAACCCGACCTCCAGGCCCGCGAACGGCATCACCGGCCACGCGCCCAGCGCCGCCGCGAACGCCGCCACGCCCATCGTGGTCACCGCGATCGCCGCGAGGAACACGCGCCGCCCCTCATTGCCGAGCGACCTGTTGGGAACCGAGTGGTGGACAAACGGCGGGGAATCCGCGCGGGGGCTCATCGCTTGGAACCGCGAACTCGAACGCCGCATTCTAGCCGAGGCGAGCGCCGCGCGCAAAAGCGCTGCCCCTAGGGCTCGTCCTTTTCCGGGGGGACATCGGGCGTTTGCGCAGGCCCCGGGATGCGGTAGTCGCCCGAGGCCCAGCCGCCCAGGTCCGTGAGGCGGCAGCGCTCGCTGCAGAAGGGCCGCCAGCGGTTGGAGGGCTCGAAGGACGAGGGCTTGCCGCACGCCGGGCAGGCGACGACCTTCCCGGGCCCCCGGCCGCTCACAGGTTGCAGAAGGAGAGGTCGAACGGCACGTCGTGCTCGTACACGCGGCTCTTCTGCACGCCCTCGGGCAGCAGGAAGCGCACGTTGAGCGCGTACTTGTTGGCGCTGATCTCGGGCACGCACGCGAGGTCGTCGGCGAGCGCGAGGCGCAGCATCTGGGCGGGCTTCTCGGCGGGCGTCTGCTGGTACACGCCCTGGAACGCCATGAGCGAGACGGTGCGGCCGCTTTCTCGCAGCACCCGCAGCACGATGGAGAGCGCGGCGTGGATCGGCAGGAGCGGCTTGAGCCACGCCTCGAGGTCGGCGCGCCGGCGGCCCGCCTCGTGGTGCAGCCAGTGGTGGTACGAGGGCAGGTCGAATTCGCTCGTGCCCCCGGGGATGCCGGCGCGCTGCTTGATCGCCATGAGCCACTCGTTCTCGCGCACGCTCTGGCCGGTCTTGCCCGAGGTGGCGTGGAGGTTCGCGAAGGCGCTCTCGATCTCGCGCAGCACGCCGTCCAGCTTCTCCTCGGAGATCGCGGGATTGCTGCGCAGGGCCTCGAGGAAGGTGCGCTGGCGGTCGAGCTCCTGGAGGAGGTCGCTCTTCAGGTCCGCCCGGCTCGCCACCTCGACGATCTCGAAGATCCCGGTGAGGCAGGCGTGGTGGCCGTGCGGATCCGCCGCCGACAGGAAATGGAACACGCGGTCGTACAGGTCCTCGAGCCGCAGGAGCGTGCGGATGCGCTCGTTCAGGGGATATTCGTAGGTGATCACGGACCCGCCGTCGGTTGGCCGGGATTGTGGGGCAATGTCACGGCGTTGACAACGCGCCGCGGTGGATTTTCAGGTTCGGTAACGCGCGTGCAGGCGTTCGCATTGCGGCAGGAGCGCTTCCGGGCCGCCGCCGTTCCAGACCACGTCGTCGGCGGCCTGCAGGCGCCGCCACCGCGGCCACTGGGCGGCCATGATCGCCCGCACGCTCGAGGCCGCGAGCCCCGACCGGGCGACCGTGCGCTCCACCTGGAGGGCCTCCGGGCAATCGACCACCAGGGTGCGCGCCACCCGGTCGAGGAAGCCGCGCGTCTCGAAGAGGAGCGGCACCACGACGAGCACATAGTCGCCGCGCGCCGCGGCAAGCGCCCGCTCGGCGGCTTCCCGGATCGCGGGGTGCAGGATCGATTCCAGGCGCGCCCGGGCGGCCGGGTCCTCGAAGACCCGCTCGCGCATGGCGGCGCGGTCCAGGGCCCCGCCGGCTGCGACGAAACGCTCCCCGAAGGCCTCGCGGATCGCATCGATCGCCGCGCCCCCCGAAGCGGTGAGGGAGCGCGAGATCTCGTCGGTATCGACGACCGAGGCGCCCAGCGCGGCGAGCCGGTCCGCGACGGTGGTCTTGCCCGAGCCGATGCCACCCGTGAGCCCGATCGCGATCACGCCGGGAAGTAGCCCACCCAGGCGACGACGGCCGCGCGCCCCCAGGCGAGGGCCACGAGGCCCCCCAGGGCGAGGTACGGGCCGAAGGGAATGCGCGTGTCCCTTCCCTTCTTCGAGGCCCAGAGCGAGAGGCCGCCGACCACCACGCCCAGCCCCGCCGAGACCACGATCACGACCGGCAGCACCTGCCAGCCGGTCCACGCGCCGATCGCCGCGAGCAGCTTGAAGTCGCCGAAGCCCATGCCCTCCTTCTTCGCGATGAGGCGAAAGCCCCAGTACACGCTCCAGAGGAGCAGGTAGCCGCCGGCCGCCCCGAGGACCGCGGAGGCGAGGCTCACGTAGAGGCCGTTCAGGTTGGCGAGGAGGCCCAGCCAGAGGAGCGGCAGCGTGATCGCGTCGGGGAGGAGCTGCGTGTCCAGGTCGATGAATGTGAGCGCGATGAGCGCCCAGGCGAAGACCATCGCGAGCGGCGCGGCGGCCGAGTAGCCGAAGCGCCAGGCCATGAAGCCGGCAAGTGCGCCGCCCAGGAGCTCGACGGCGGGATAGCGCGCGCTGATGGGCGCCTTGCACGTCGCGCAGCGCCCGCGCAGCGCCACCCAGCTTGCGACCGGCACGTTCTGCCACGCCTTGATCATCGTGCCGCAATGGGGGCAGGCCGAGCGCGGGTGGAAGAGGTTGTAGGGCTCGCGCGGGGCGGGCTCCCGCCCCTCGAGGTCCGCGCAATCGTCGGCCCACTGCGCCTGCATCATCTTCGGCAGGCGGTGGACCACGACGTTGAGGAGCGAGCCCACGCAAAGGCCGAGGAGGACGGAGACGGCGACCAGCGCGGCGGGGAATTCGCGCAGGAGGGAAAGCGAGTCGCTCATGGGGCGCGAGGCAGAGGCGCGAGAAAAAGCAAAGCCGCACCGAGGTGCGGCCTCGCGCCTTGACGCCTGGGGGCTAGATCGCCTGGCCCATCTTGAAGATCGGCAGGTACATGGCCACCACGATGCCGCCGATGAGGCCGCCGAGGATCACCATGATCATGGGCTCCATGAGGGAGGAGAGCGACTCGACAGCCTCGTCGACTTCCTGCTCGAAGAAATCGGCCACCTTGCTGAGCATCGCGTCCAGCGCGCCGGATTCCTCGCCGATCGCGACCATCTGCAGCACCATGCTCGGGAAGACCTGCGAGTTGGTCATGGCGAGCGTGAGGTTGGTGCCCGTAGAGACCTCGGCCTGGATCTTCTTGGTCGCCTCGTAGTACACGTAGTTGCCCGAGGCGCCCGAGACCGAGTCCAGCGACTCGACCAGCGGCACGCCCGCGGCGAACATCGTGGAGAGCGTGCGGCACCAGCGCGCGATGCACGCCTTGCGGATCACGTCGCCGAACACCGGCACCCTGAGGATGATGCGGTCCATCATCCGCTGCATCGTGACCGAGCGCTTCCACGTGTAGAAGAAGAACCAGATGCCGAAGCCGCCGCCGGGGAAGAGCCACCACCAGTTGGCGAGCATCCAGTCGGAGATCGCCATCACCACCAGCGTGGGGCCGGGCAGGTCGGCGCCGAACCCCTTGAAGAGGTCCTTGAACACCGGGATCACGAAGATCATGATCACCGCGGTCACGACGAGCGCCACGACGATGATCGAGATCGGGTAGAAGAGCGCGCTCTTGATCTTGCCCTTGATGGCGACGATCTTTTCCTTGTAGGTCGCCAGGCGGTCGAGGAGCGTGTCCAGGATACCGGCCTGCTCGCCCGCGCCCACCAGGTTGCAGAAGAGCGCGTCGAAGTAGAGCGGGTACTTGCGGAAGGCCTGCGCGAGGGACGAGCCCGTCTCGACGTCGGTCTTGATGTCCATGAGGAGCTTGCCCACCGAGGCGTTGGCGTGGCCGCGGCCCACGATGTCGAAGGACTGCAGGAGCGGCACCCCCGCCTTCATCATCACCGCGAGCTGGCGGGTGAACACCGTGATGTCCTTCTCGGTGATCTTCTTGCCGCCCCGGCTGGAGACCTTCTTCACGGAGATCTTCTGCAGCCCCTGGCGGCGCAGCTGCGCGAGGACGATGTGGTCGCCCGCGGCGCGGATCTCGCCCTGCTGGTTGCGCCCGCTCTTGTCCTTCGCGCTCCACTTGAAGTTGTAGAGCTTGACGTCCTTGCCGGTATCCTTCTTCGCGACGGCTGCCATGGTCTTCCCCCTACTCGTTGGTCACGGCTTCGACTTCTTCCAGCGAAGTGAGCCCCTTCTTCACCTTGATCAACCCCGACTGGCGCAGGTCCTTCACGTTCTCACGCCGCGCCTGGTCCGCCAGGTCGATCGCGGTGCCGTTCTTCATCACGATGCGCGCCATCTCGTCGGAGATGGGCATCACCTGGTAGATGCCGACGCGACCCTTGTACCCGGTATTCTTGCATATGTCGCACCCGGCGGGACCGAACGGCTGCCAGCTCCCGTCCAGGTCCTCCTCGCCGAAACCCGCCCGGCGCAGCGCCTCTTCCGGGATGTCCTCGGGCTTCTTGCACGAGCATAGCTTGCGCGCCAGGCGCTGCGCCGTGATGAGGATGACCGACGAGGCGATGTTGAAGGGCGCGATGCCCATGTTCATGAGGCGGCTCAAGGTCCCGGGGGCGTCGTTGGTGTGCAGCGTCGAGAGCACCATGTGGCCGGTCTGGGCGGCCTTGATCGAGATCTCGCCGGTCTCGATGTCGCGGATCTCGCCCACCATGATGATGTCCGGGTCCTGGCGCAGGAAGGCCTTCAGGGCGACCGGGAACGTGAGCCCCTGCTTGTCGTTGATGTTGACCTGGTTCACCCCGGGCAGGTTGATCTCCGCGGGGTCCTCGGCGGTCGAGATGTTGATGCCCGGCTTGTTGAGGATGTTGAGGCAGGTGTAGAGGGAAACCGTCTTGCCCGAGCCCGTGGGCCCGGTCACCAGCACCATCCCGTACGGCCGGCCGATCGCCGCGAGGAGGTTCTCCTTCTGGTCGGGGTCGTAGCCCAGGGCGTCGATCCCGAGCGTGGCGCTCGAGGGGTCGAGGATGCGCATGCAGATCTTCTCGCCGAAGAGCGTGGGCAGCGTCGAGACCCGGAAATCGATCGCCTTGGTCTTGGACAGCACCATCTTCATGCGCCCGTCCTGCGGGACGCGCTTTTCCGAGATGTCGAGCCTGGAGACCACCTTGATGCGCGAGGCGATCTTCTCCTTGATGGCGAGCGGCGGCTGGGCCACGTCGTAGAGGATGCCGTCGGTGCGGTAGCGGATGCGGTAGAACTTCTCGAAGGGCTCGAAGTGGATGTCGGAAGCCCCGCCGTTGATCGCGTCGAGCAGGATCTTGGTCACGTACTTCACCACCGGCGCGTCGTCGATGTCCTCGGTCACGACGTCCGCGGTGCTCGTCTCCCCGTCGACCATCTCCATGCCGGAGAGGTCCACGTCCTCGGTCGCCGCTTCCAGCGTCTTCGCCGAGGAATCGGTGAGCTTGCGCACGATGGTGCCGAGCTTGTCGTCCTCGACGACGACCGGCTCCATGGTCATGCCCGTGGCGAACTTCACCTCCTGGAGCACCTGCTCGTTGGAGGGATCGCTCATCGCGACGAAGATGCGGTTGCCGCGCTTGCCGAGCGCGATCACGCGGTGGTTCGAGACGATCTTGCTGTCGATCAGCGTGAGCGGCAGCGCGTCCACGTCGACCGCGTTGAGGTCCAGGAGCGGGTAGCCGAATGTCGTCGCGGCGAACATCGACACTTCCTTCGCCGAGAGCTTGCGCGAGGCGACGAGCTGCGAGACGAAGCTCACGCCCGCCGTCCGCGCCTCCTGCTGGATGGCATTGGCATCGGCCTGCACGAGGCGGCCGTGCTGGACGAGGGCGCGCCCGAGGGCGCTGAAGGCTTGGGGCTGGGCAGCCATTGAAAAAGCTTAAGTTAAATCAACGTCATAATGCGCCTTTTGGATTCTTCTTGTAAAGAAAGCCTACAGGATCGCGGGTATAATTCAAGACGCCCGGCAGAACCCCTCCCATGCCCGTTTTCGTCGTCGGAATCAGCCACCACAGCGCCCCGCTGGAAGTGCGCGAGAAGCTCGCCTTCGCCCCGGAGCGGCAGGCGGGCGCGCTCTCGGAGCTCGCGCGCACGCCGGGCGTGGCCGAAGCCGTCCTCGTCTCCACCTGCAACCGCACCGAGGTCTACTGCCGTGCCGATACGCCCGGCAATGCCGAGCGCTGGCTTCGCGGCGAGGCCGGCAAGGCGGGGCTGGACCTGGGATCGATGGTCTATCGCCGCGAAGGCGACGAGGCCGTCCGCCACGCCTTCCGCGTGGCCGCGGGGCTCGATTCCATGGTCCTGGGCGAGCCCCAGATCCTGGGGCAGGTGAAGCAGGCGGTGCGCGCCGCCGAGGGCGCCGGCACCATGGGCCCCGTCCTGGGCGGGCTCTTCCGGCATACATTCAGCGTCGCGAAGCAGGTCCGCAGCGGGACCGGGGTGGGCGCCCAGTCGGTCTCCATGGCCGCGGCGGCGCTGCGCCTCGCGCAGCGGCTCTTCGGCGACCTTTCGCGCACGCGCCTGCTGCTCGTGGGCGCGGGCGAGATGGTGGAGCTCGCCGCCACCTACTTCGTCGCCCAGAGGCCGCTCTCGGTCGTGGTCGCCAACCGCACGCTCTCCCGCGGCGAGGAATTCGCCGAGAAGTTCGGCGCGCAGGCGATCGCCCTCACGGCGCTGCCCGCCCGGCTGCACGAGTTCGACGTGGTCCTCACGGGAACGGCGTCCACGCTTCCCATCATCGGCAAGGGCCAGGTGGAGAGCGCGCTCGCCGCGCGGCGCCACCGCCCGATGTTCATCGCCGATTTCGCGGTGCCCCGCGACGTCGAGGCCGAGGTCGCCACGCTCGAGGACGTGTTCGTCTACACGATCGACGACCTGGGCAAGCTCGTCGACCAGGGCGCGCTCGGGCGGCGCGAGGCGGCGGCGCAGGCCGAGGCCATCGTCGCCGCGCAGGTCGAGGCCTTCCGCGAGAAGACCGCCGCGCGCGCGGCCGCCCCCGCCATCGTCGAGCTGCGCCGGCGCGCCGACCAATACCGCGAGGTCGAGCTCGCGCGGGCGCGTTCCCGGCTCGCCCGCGGCGACGACCCGGCGGAGGTCCTCGAGGGGCTCGCCAAGGGCCTCGCCAACAAGTTCCTGCACCACCCGTCCCTCGCCCTGTCGCGCGCGGCCGACGGCGAGCGCGAGGCGCTCGCCCGCGCGATCGAGGTCCTCTATCCGCAGGCGCCGCCCGAGGGCGAGGAGCGCGACGCGCCGCTCGAGCCATGAAGCCCTCGATCGCCGCGAAGCTCGCGAGCCTCGAGCTGCGACTGAAGGAAATCGACGCGCGCCTTGCCGACCCGGGCGTCGTGGACGACCTGCCCGGCTTCCGCGGCCTCTCCCAGGAACGCGCCGAGATCTACCCCGTCGTGGAGGGATTCGGCGAGTACCGGCGCGCGCAGGGCGACCTCGCCGCCGCGGAGGAGATGGCGAAGGATCCGGCGATGCGGGACTTCGCGCAGGAGGAGATCGGCGCCGCGAAGAAGCGCATCGAGGCGCTGGAGGCCGACCTCCAGAGGATGCTCCTGCCCCGCGACCCCAACGACGAGAAGAACCTCTTCCTCGAGATCCGAGCTGGCACGGGCGGCGACGAGAGCGCGCTTTTCGCCGGCGACCTCTTCCGCATGTACTCGCGCTTCGCGGAGAGGAACCGCTGGCAGGTGGAGCTGGTGAGCGAGTCGCCCGGGGAAGCGGGGGGCTTCAAGGAGGTGATCGCGCGCATCGTGGGCAATGGCGCCTACTCGAGGCTCAAGTTCGAGAGCGGCGGCCATCGCGTGCAGCGCGTGCCCGCCACCGAGACCCAGGGCCGCATCCACACCTCCGCCGCGACGGTGGCGGTCATGCCCGAGGCCGACGATGCCTCCGATGTCGTGATCAATCCATCGGACGTGCGTATCGACACGTTCCGCGCGAGCGGCGCGGGCGGCCAGCACGTGAACAAGACCGACTCGGCCGTGCGCCTCACCCACGCGCCGACGGGGATCGTCGTCGAGTGCCAGGACGCAAGGAGCCAGCACAAGAACCGCGAGCAGGCGTGGCGAGTCCTCGCCGCGCGCATCAAGGACAAGCAGGTGCGCGAGCAGCAGGCGAAGGAGGCCTCCGAGAGGAAGAGCCTCATCGGCAGCGGCGACCGCTCCGACCGCATCCGCACGTACAACTTCCCGCAGGGGCGCGTGACCGACCACCGGATCAACCTCACGCTGCACAAGATCGATTCCATCATGGACGGCGACCTTTCGGAGATCACCGCGGCGCTCGCCGCGGAGCACCAGGCCGAGCTGCTCGCCGGGCTCGCGCAGCCGGGCTGACCGCGTGCACACGGTGAAGGCGGCGCTCGAGGAGCTGATGGCCTCCATGGACCGCGTCGACGCGCAGGTGATCATGGCCGAGGTGCTGGGCGTGAACCGCGCGTGGATCGCCGCCAATCCCATGCGCATCCTCACCGAGACCGAGGACGCCAAGATCGACGCGCTCGCCGTGCAGCGCGCCATGGGCCGGCCCGTCGCCTACCTGCTGAGGCGCCGCGAGTTCTACGGCCGCGAGTTCGAAGTGGGCGACGACGTGCTGATCCCGCGCCCTGAAACCGAGACGCTCATCGAGGCGGCCCTTCCCCGGCTCCTGCCTCGCGCCTCCTGCCTCGACCTCGGCACCGGCAGCGGGGCCATCGCGGTCACAATCGCCTGCCAGCGTCCCGCGGCCCGCGTCGTCGCCACCGACGTGAGCGCGGCGGCGCTCGAGATCGCGGCACGCAACGCCGGCAAGCACGGCTGCGCCGGCCGCATCGAGTTCGTGCGCGGCTCGTGGTACCAGCCCGTGGGCGACAGGCGCTTCGACCTGGTGCTATCCAACCCTCCCTACGTGGCGGCCGGTGACCCGCACCTGGGCCGCGGGGACCTGCGCTTCGAGCCACCCGGCGCCCTCACCGACGGTAGCGCCGATGGCCTCGATTCGATCCGGGCGATCGTCGCCGGCGCGCCGCTCCACCTGGTCCCGGGCGGGTGGCTCCTCTTCGAGCACGGCTACGACCAGGCCGAAGGTGCCCGCCGCCTCCTCGAGGCCGCCGGCTTCGAGGACATCGTGTCCCTTCCCGACCTCGCCGGGATCCCGCGCGTGGCCGGAGGTAAAATACGCATCGAACCCGGGAGACAACCATGAGCGTCCAGGAAACCATCAGGCAGCAGGTCACCAGCAACCCCGTCGTGCTCTACATGAAGGGCAACCCGCAGCAGCCGATGTGCGGCTTCTCGGCCACGGCCACGCAGCTCCTGAAGATGTGCGGCGCGGAGAAGATCTTCACCGTCGACGTGCTGCAGGACCAGGACATCCGCGAGGGCATCAAGCAGTACGCGAACTGGCCCACCATCCCGCAGCTCTACGTGAACGGCGAGTTCGTCGGCGGCTGCGACATCATGCGCGAGATGTACCAGTCGGGCGAGCTGCAGAAGCTGATCGCGGGCGCAGCCAGGGCCGCCTAGCCTTCCGATGCGCCATCCGCGCGGCGCGCTCAAGCTGCGCGTGATGTTCGGGCCCGAGATCGCCATGGGCCCGGGGAAAGCCCAGCTCCTCGAGGCGATCGCCGCGACCGGCTCCATCTCGGAATCCGCGCGCCGGCTGCGCATGTCGTACCGGCGCGCGTGGCTCCTCGTCGACACCATGAACCGCTGCTTCCGCGAGCCCGTGGTGGCTTCCGCGGCCGGCGGCGCCCGCGGCGGCGGAGCGCGCGTGACCTCCTTCGGCCGGCGCGTGCTCTCGCGCTACCACGCGATGCGCGGCGAGGCCGATCGCGCCCTCGACGCCGGGATCGAGCGCTTCTCCGAGCTCCTCGCCGACCGCCCGCGCTAGGGGGCGCTATATCCCGTTGTATATTACGGGTTTCGCCCCGAGGCGCTGCCCATGCGCAAGCTCGTCGCCCTCCTCCTCCTCGCCGCCGCGCCCTTCGCGCGGGCCGAGACCATCACCGTCTTCGCCGCCGCGAGCCTCAGGGAATCGCTCGACGCCGCCGCCAAGCCGTTCGAGGCCGCCACGGGCAACAAGGTCGTCGTGTCCTATGCGGCAAGCAACGCGCTCGCGAGGCAGATCGAGGCGGGCGCCCCCGCGACGCTCTTCGTGAGCGCCGACCTCGATTGGGTCGACTACGTGGACAAGCGAGGGCTCACCGTCCCCGGCACGCGGGTGAACCTCCTCGGCAACGACCTCGTGCTGGTCGCCCCCGCCGCGTCGACGGCATCGGTGAAGATCGCGCCGGGATTCGACATCGCGAGGGCGCTGGGAGACGGGCGGCTCGCGCTCGCCAACCCCGATGCCGTGCCCGCGGGCAAGTACGCGAAGGCCGCCCTCGCGTCGCTCGGCGCCTGGGCGAGCGTGGAAAGGCGCGTGGCGCCCGCCGAGAATGTTCGCGCGGCCCTCGCGCTCGTCTCGCGCAACGAGGCCCCACTCGGCATCGTGTATCGAACCGACGCGATGGCCGACAAGGGCGTGCGCATCGTCGATGCATTTCCCGCGGGCAGCTTTCCCGCGATCGTGTACCCGATGGTCGAGCTGAAGGGCTCGACGCCCGCGACCCACGCGCTCGCCGCGTACCTCGCATCGCCCGCCACCCGGCCGGTGTGGGAGCATTACGGGTTCCGAGTCCTGCAATGACGAGATGCCGGCCCGCGAAGAGCTCGAGATCGTCCTGCTGAGCCTCAAGGTCGCGTCCTGGGGCGTGGCGTGGAGCCTGCCCCTCGCGGTCGCGACGGCATTCGTGCTCGCGCGCCGACGCTTTCCCGGCAAGACGCTCTTCGATGCGGCCGTGCACCTGCCGCTCGTGCTTCCCCCCGTGGTGGTGGGTTTCGCGCTCCTCGTGCTCTTCGGGCGCAACGGTCCCCTCGGCAGGCTCCTCGAGCCGCTCGGCATCGTGTTCGCATTCCGCTGGACGGGGGCCGCGCTCGCCGCCGCGGTCATGGGCTTCCCGCTCATGGTGCGCGCCATCCGCCTCGCGATCGACGCCGTCGACCCGCGCCTGGAGATCGCGGCCCGCACGCTGGGCGCGGGCGCCTGGCGGGTCTTCTTCACGGTGACCTTGCCGCTCGCGTGGCCCGGCCTCGTCACCGGGGCGCTCCTCGGGTTCGCCCGTGCGCTGGGCGAGTTCGGCGCCACGATCACGTTCGTCTCCAACATTCCCGGCGAGACCCAGACGCTCCCCCTCGCGATCTACACGTTCACACAGTCGCCCGGCCAGGACGCGCAGGCCCTGCACCTGTCGCTCCTCTCGGTCGCGCTCTCCCTGGGCGCGCTCGCGCTCTCCGAGTGGCTCGTGCGCCGCGAGCGCCCCGCGCACGCCCCATGATCGAAGTCGACATCGCGGTTCGCCGCGGCGCCTTCGCGATCGAGGCGGCGTTCGCGGCCGATGCCCCGATCGTGGCGCTCTTCGGCCGCTCCGGCGCGGGCAAGAGCACGATCGTGAACGCGATCGCCGGCACGGTGCGCCCCGAGCGCGGCCGCATCGCCGTCGACGGGCGCACGCTCTTCGATCGGGCTCGCCGCGTGGACGTGGCACCCGAGGCGCGGCGCGTGGGCTACGTATTCCAGGACGCGCTCCTCTTCCCGCACATGACGGTGGCCGCGAACCTCGCCTACGGCGAGCGCCTCACGCCTCCCGCGGACCGCTTCGTCGACCGCGGCCACGTGATCGCGCTCCTCGACCTCACGCGCCTCCTGGAGCGCCGCCCCGGGACGCTCTCCGGCGGCGAGCGCCAGCGCGTGGCGATCGGGCGCGCGTTGCTCGCGAGCCCCCGGCTGCTGCTCATGGACGAGCCGCTCGCCTCCCTCGATGCGCCGCGCAAGGCCGAGATCCTCGCCTACATCGAGCTCCTGCGCGACGAGCTGCGGCTGCCCATCGTGTACGTGAGCCACGCGCTCGAGGAGGTCACGCGGCTCGCCGATTCCATGGTGCTGGTCGCCGACGGGCGGGTCGCCGCGCAGGGCAGCGTCGCCGACGTGCTGGCGCGTCCCGAGCTGCAGGCGCACACCGGCCGCTTCGAGGCGGGCGCCGTGGTCGAGGCGCGGGTCGCGCGCCACGACGAGCGCTACGGGTTGACGGTGCTCGCCTTCGACGGCGGGGAGCTCGTGGTGCCGAACGTGGATTCGCTCCCCGGGGAACCGGTGCGGGCGCGTGTCCGCGCGCGCGACGTCTCGATCGCCCTCTCGCGCCCCACGGGCATCAGCATCCAGAACGTGTTCGCCGCCGAGGTCGTGGCGCTGGACGGCGAGTTCGGCGGTATCGTGGACGTGCGCCTTCGGGTGGGCGCCACGCCGCTCGTGGCGCGCATCACGCGCAAGGCCGCGGAAGAGCTCGCCCTCGCCCCGGGTCTCAAGGTGCACGCCCTGGTGAAAGCCGTCTCGATCGACCGGCGCAGCGTGGGCTTCGCCTAGCGCGGCCAGATAGGCAGGCCGGTTCATATGTGATCCGCGGGCGCGAGCGGGGAAAATCACGCCATGCATGACCTCGGCGCGAGCCTCGTGCTCGCGTACTACCTCGCCACCGGCGGGGACCCGGAGCTGTGGGGCATCGTGAAGCTGTCGCTCGCCGTGAGCGTGGCTTCGGCCGTGCTCGCCTGCGCGATGGGCTTGCCCCTCGGCGCGCTCGTTGCCGTGACGCGGTTCCCGGGACGGCGCGCGGTGGTGGTCGTGATGAACGCCCTCCTGGGCCTGCCCTCGGTCGTGGTCGGCCTCGTCTTCTACATCCTGCTTTCAAGGGCGGGGCCGCTGGGCGAGCTGGGAATCCTCTTCACGCCCGCGGCGATCGTGGTCGCGCAGACGTTCCTCGTGCTCCCGGTGGTCGCCGCGCTCTCCCGGCAGTTCGTCGAGGATGCATGGAACGAGTACCGCGAGCAGCTCACCTCGCTCGGGGTGAAGGCGCTGCGCGCGGTCCCGACGCTCCTCTGGGACCTGCGCTATTCGCTCCTCACCGTCGTGCTGGTGGGCCTGGGCCGCGCCGCCTCCGAGGTGGGCGCGGTGATGATCGTGGGCGGCAACATCGCCGGCGTGACACGCGTCATGACCACCGCGATCGCGCTCGAGACCGAGAAGGGCGACCTGCCGCTGGCGCTCGCCCTCGGCGTGATCCTGCTCTCGCTCGTCCTCGCGGTGAACGCGCTCGCGCACCTGGTGCGCGAATGGAGCATGAAGCGCCATGGCTAGCGCGCACGGCTCCCTTCCCCTCGAGGCGCGCGGCCTCACCGTGCGCTTCGGCGCGCTCGCGGCCCTGGACGACATCGACCTCACGCTCGACGGCTCGGCGCCCGTGGCGATCCTCGGAGCCAACGGCGCGGGGAAAAGCGTGCTGCTGCGCGTGCTCCATGGCCTCCTCGCCCCCTCCGAAGGGGAGATCACCTGGTCCGGCGCCTATTCGCGCCCGGCCGACCAGGCGATGGTGTTCCAGCGCCCGGTGCTGCTGCGCCGCTCCGCGCTCGCCAACGTCGAGTACGCCCTCGCGATCCAGGGCGTGCGCGGCTCCGAGCGCCGCGCGCGCGCCGCCGAAGCGCTGGCGCGCGTCGGCCTCTCGCCCATCGCCTCGCGGCCGGCGCGCGTGCTCTCGGGGGGCGAGCAGCAGCGGGTCGCGCTCGCGCGCGCCTGGGCCACGCGCCCGCGCCTCGCCTTCCTGGACGAGCCCACCGCGAGCCTCGACCCCGCCGCCGCCGCGGAGGTGGAGCGCGTGATGGGCGAGATGCACGCCGCCGGCACCGCCATCGTCTTCACGACCCACCACCTGGGCCTCGCGCGCCGTGCCGCCGCCGAGATCGTCTTCCTCGACCGGGGGCGCGTCACGGAACGAACCCCCGCCGAGCGTTTCTTCACCGAACCGAGGTCGCCGCAGGCGGCCGCCTACCTCGAAGGAGAGTTGCCATGAACGCCCCCATCGCGCGCCTCATCGCGCGCTTCGCAACCCCGTGGATCGTGGCCGCGCTGGCGCTCGCGGGCGCGCCCCCCGCGCTCGCCGGCGATTTCATCACCGTCGCCTCGACCACCTCGACGGAGCAGTCGGGGCTCTTCAAGTACCTGCTGCCCGAGGCGAAGAAGGCGCTCGGCTTCGACGTGCACGTGGTCGCCGTGGGCACCGGGCAGGCGCTCGACATGGCGCGGCGCGGCGACGCCGACGTGGTCTTCGTCCACGACAAGGTGGCCGAGGAGAAATTCCTCGCCGAGGGCTACGGCGTGAAGCGCTACGAGGTGATGTACAACGACTTCGTCATCGTGGGCCCGAAGGCCGATCCCGCGCACGCGAAGGGCAACGACGTGGTGGAGGCGCTGAAGAAGATCGCCCACGCGCAGGCGCCCTTCGCCTCGCGCGGCGACAAGAGCGGCACCGACGCCGCGGAGAAGCGCTACTGGAAGGAAGCCGGCATCAAGCCGCAGGGAAGCTGGTACCGCGAGACCGGATCCGGCATGGGCCCCACGCTGAACACCGCCTCGGGGATGGACGCCTACGCGCTCACCGATCGCGGCACCTGGCTCTCCTTCAGGAACCGCGGCGACCTGGCGATCCTCGTGGAGGGCGACTCGAAGCTCTTCAACCAGTACGGCGTGATGCTCGTGAATCCCGCGAAGCACCCGCACGTGAAGAAGGAGATGGGCCGGAAGTTCATCGACTGGCTCATCTCGCCCGCGGGGCAGGCGGCCATCGCCCATTACCAGGTCGGCGGGGAGCAGCTCTTCTTCCCCAACTACAGGCCCTGATCCGGGCGTTGGGAGATAATCGGGGATGATCCATCTCCAGATCCGGCCGGTGTGGCGCTTCCGCGGCGAGTCCTCGGAGCGCGATTTCGACTTCCAGCTGGTCGCGATCCTGGCCGGGCTGGAGGCTTCCGGCAAGCTCACCCACGCGGCCGAGCAGGCGGGGCTCTCCTATCGCCACGCCTGGAACCTCGTGTCCGAATGGGAGGCATTCTTCGGCGCGCGCCTCGTGACGAAATCCAAGGGCCGCGGCTCGCAGCTCACCGCGCTCGGCAAGCGCCTGCTGTGGGCCGGCCAACGCGCGCAGGCGCGGCTCGCGCCCGAGCTCGAGAACCTCGCGAGCGAATTCGCGGGGGCGCTGAACGAGGCGCTCGAGGAACGCCCCGCGGCGCTCGCGATGCACGCGAGCCACGATTTCGCCGTGGGGCTGCTTCGCGACCAGCTCTCCGACGGTCCCTCGCGCGTGGCGCTGCAATACAAGGGAAGCTTCGATGCGCTCGCCTCGCTTCGGCGTGGGGAATGCGACGTCGCGGGCTTCCACGTCCCCGAGGGTGCCCTCGGAACGGTCCTCGCGCAGCGCTACGCGGAGTGCCTTCCTCCCGGCCACGGCCTCATCGCGTTCGTCACGCGCGAGCACGGGCTCATCGTGCGCGCGGGCAACCCCAAGGAGATCGCAGGCGTCGAGGACCTCTGCCGCGAAGGCGTGCGGATGGTGAACCGCCAGCGCGGCTCGGGCACGCGCGCGCTCCTCGAGCTCATGATCTCCTCGCACGGCCTCGACCGGGCGAGCATGGACGGCTACGAGAACGAGGAGATCACCCACGGCGCGGTGGCCGCGCTCATCGCGGGCAACCAGGCCGACGTGGGCTTCGGCGTGCAAGCGGCGGCGGCGCAGTACCGGCTGGGCTTCATTCCCCTCTGCCGCGAGCGCTACTTCCTCGCGTGCCGCGCCGGCGATCTCGAGTCGGCGCCGATGCGCCAGCTGCGGCGGGCGCTGCGCGGGGCGGCTTTCCGCGAGCGCGTGAAGGAGCTCGCCGGCTACTCGGCCGAGAACGCCGGCGAAGTCGTCGACCGCCTCGATACCGCCGTCGCCGGCTGAACAGCGCGCCATGACGTTCGTGCCGCGCGCGCGCTTCGCGCTGGGCTTCTCGACCTGCATGGCGGCGCTCGTGGCGCTGGTGGCGTGGAGCTTCACCGCGGGGCGCTTCGGGGTTTCCGCGGGCGATGTGTGGCGCGTCCTCTGGGCCGCGGCCACGGGCACGGCGAGCGGCCTTCCCGACAACGTCGCCGCGATCGTGCTGCAGGTGCGCGCCCCGCGCGTGGCCGCGGCGCTGGGCGTGGGGGCGGCGCTTGCCGCCGCCGGCGCCGCCTACCAGAACCTCTTCCGCAACCCGCTCGTCTCCCCGGACATCCTCGGCGTGTCCGCCGGATGCGCGCTGGGCGCCGGCATCGCGCTCCTCGCCTCGTTGCCCATCGGCGTGGTGCAGCTCTTCGCCTTCGCCGGGGGGCTCGCCGCCGTCGGGCTCGTGATGGCGATCGGCACGTGGATCGGCGGGCGCGACCCGATCCTCACGCTGGTGCTGACGGGCGTCGTCGTGGGGTCGCTTTGCGGCGCGGGAATCGCGCTCGTGAAGTACCTCGCCGACCCTTACAACCAACTCCCCGCGATCACGTTCTGGCTCCTGGGAAGCTTCACCGGCGCGCTCCCGCGCGACCTCCCCGGAACGCTCGTGCCGATCGCCGTCGCTGTCGCCGCGATCTGGGCGCTGCGCTGGCGCATCGACGTGCTGGCGCTTTCCGAGGACGAGGCCGCGAGCCTCGGCGTGAACGTGCGCCGCATGCGCTTCGCGGTGATCGTCGCGGCCACGCTCGCGACCGCTTGCGCGGTCTCGCTCGCCGGCACCATCGGCTGGGTGGGGCTGCTCGTGCCGCACGCCGCGCGCCTGCTCGTGGGCGCCGCCTTCGCGCGCCTGCTGCCGCTCTCGCTCGTCCTCGGGGCCGGC
>Ga0134125_10001780_pt1 | contig 26134 bp, 27 predicted proteins | sample KB31751_FD_96464 | JGI IMG/M metagenome (GOLD analysis project Ga0134125, IMG submission 96464) | Terrestrial soil microbial communities with excess Nitrogen fertilizer from Kellogg Biological Station, Michigan, USA - KB3-175-1 | ecosystem: Environmental > Terrestrial > Soil > Unclassified ...
GAAATCGGCGCTCACCTGCACAGCACGCGTGGCGGAGCAGCAGAAAAGATTATGGCCGCATACGACGCGGGCTGTCGGCGTTTCGACTCGGCCATTGGTGGTCTGGGCGGCTGTCCTTTTGCTCAGGATGAAATGATCGGAAATATACCAACAGAAATCGCGGTGCAGGCATTGAAGGAGCGAGGAGCGGAATTACCGTTGAAGAAGCCACTGGATGCAGTGATTCAGATGTCGGCAGATATCGCCAAGAAGCACACGCTCGTGCACTAAGACGATGACATACAAAACTCTTCTCTACTCAGAATCGCAGGGAATCGCGACGATCACTCTCAACCGCCCTGATAAGCGCAATGCAATCAGCTACGAGCTGATTGAAGATGTGATCGCGGCGTTGAAAGAGGCGGCCGGATCGTCAGCGCTGGTCGTCATCCTCACCGGCGCGGGTAGCGCGTTCTCCGCGGGCATGGACCTGGAAAATCTGAAAGGATTGCTCGGCCGCACGCCGGAGCAGAATCTTGAAGACTCGCGCACCATGGCCAGTCTTTTCCGCGGCTTGTACGATTTTCCCAAGCCAACGATTGCTGCCGTCAACGGCGCAGCCATCGCTGGCGGCACCGGCCTGGCGACGCTTTGCGATTTCACGCTCGCTGTCCCCGAGGCCAAATTCGGCTATACGGAGGTGCGCATCGGCTTTGTGCCGGGGATCGTCTCAGCGTTCCTCGTCAGCTCCGTGGGAGAAAAACGCGCACACGATCTGCTGCTGACCGGAAGAATTTTCAGCGCCGAGGAAGCATGGCGCTTCGGCTTGGTGACGGAGATCGTTGCTGCAGACCAGCTCATGGCGCGTGCTCATGCACTTGCTATCGAGTTGATGCAGAACAGCCCGCGCTCGCTCGCCACGACCAAGGCACTGCTCGGCAGATATACAAAAGAAGAACTTGACCGGCGTCTCATTTCGGCCGTGCAGGAAAATGCAGCCATCCGTCAGACTGCCGACTTCAAGGAAGGAATAAGCTCATTTCTGGAGAAACGCAAACCCCGTTGGACAAGATAAACGTCATCGGCGAAACCAGGCTGCGCGTCCGCTACGCGGAAACCGACAAAATGGGCGTGGTCTACCACTCGAATTACGTCATCTGGTTTGAAGTGGGCCGCGTAGAGCTCTTACGGCAGCTCGGCTTCGAATATTCCAGAATGGAAAAACAAGACGACTGCCATATTCCCGTGGTCGACCTGCGTGTCCGCTACAAGGCTCCGGCGCTGTACGATGATGAAATCGTGATCCGCACGCGGCTGGCCAATGTTCGCTCTTCCCTGCTGCATTTTGGGTACGAAGTACTGCGCGCAGGCGATGGCGCCCTGCTGGCCACAGGCGAGACCATGCACATTATTGTCGATAATCAATTCCAGCGCCGCGCCCTTCCTGAGAAGTACCTGAAGGCCTTTGCCGCGAGCCGGCAGGAACCAAATTCATGAACCCGCTCAAGCTCAACGGAGACACGCTCACTTTCGACGAACTCAGGGAGGTAGTGTACGAGCATCGGCCGGTGCTGCTGGCGCCCGATGCGCGCCAGAAGGTCGACGCCGCCCGCAAGGTGGTTGACAAGCTAGTGCACGAGAACCGGGTGGCCTACGCCATCACAACGGGAGTCGGCAAGCTCAGCGATGTTCATATAGAACCGGCGCAGAACCGGCAATTGCAGGTGAACCTGATCCGTTCCCATTCGGCCGGTGTCGGCGAGCCGCTGAGTCAAGAGGAAACACGGGCGATGATGGTGTTGCGCGCCAACTCCCTGGCCAAAGGATATTCCGGCGTGCGCGCTGAGGTGATCAACCTGCTTTGCGAAATGGTGAGCCGCAAAATCCATCCCGTTATTCCTTCCCAGGGGAGTGTAGGCGCGAGCGGGGACCTGGCCCCGTTGGCGCACCTGGCATTGGCCATGATCGGCGAAGGCGAATCGATTTACGAAAGCGCCCGCATGAACAGCGCCGAGGCGATGCGTCGCGCGCAGCTCAAACCGCTCGTGCCCGAGGCGAAGGAAGCCATCTCCCTAATTAACGGTACGCAGGCCATGTTGGCCGTCGGCAGCCTGGCGCTGCTCGCGGCGGAGAACCTGGCCGCCACCGCCGACGTGCTTGGCGCCTTGACGCTCGACGCGCTGCGCGGAACCGACGTCGCGTTTGATGAACGTATCCACGCCGCCCGGCCGCATAGCGGCCAGATGACGGTCGCGGCCAACCTGCGGCGGCTCATCGCCGGCAGCGAGATCCGGCAATCGCACAGAGACTGCAATCGCGTGCAAGACGCTTACTCACTGCGCTGCATTCCCCAGGTCCACGGCGCGGTCCGCGACACCATTGATTTTTGCCGCCGCACCTTTGAGATTGAAATGAACTCCGCCGTGGATAATCCGCTGGTCTTTGTGCGAAAGGGCTCGGATGAGGGTGATGTGCTCTCCGGCGGCAACTTTCATGGCGAGCCCTTGGCGTTCGCGCTGGATTATCTGGCAATTGCTTTAACGGCGCTGGCTGGGATCTCCGAACGGCGGATTGAACGCCTCGTAAATCCCGCGCTGAATGAGAACCTGCCCGCATTTCTCGCGGCGGATGCGGGCATTAACTCCGGCTTTATGATGCCCCAGGTTACGGCCGCCGCCCTGGCCAGCGAAAACAAAGTGCTGGCCCATCCCGCCTCAGTGGACTCGATCACGACATCCGGCAACAAAGAAGACTATGTTTCCATGGGCATGGCAGCGGCCAACAAGCTGAAGCGTGTTGTCGCCAACACGACGCATGTGTTGGCGGTCGAGGCCTGTGCTGCCGCTCAGGCGATTGAGTTCCTGGCACCGCTCAAAACCAGTCCTCTGCTGCAGCGGACACATGCAGCCATCCGCAAAGTGAGCCCCAGAATCGAGCAGGACCGCGTGTTTGCCGGTGAGTTTGCCAGGTTGGCGGAAGTGATTCGTGCGGGATTATTGCTGGTGGAATAGGTTCTCAAAGCAAGCTCGCGAGCTACAATTTTTCGGCATCAAGAAACATTCTCGAATAAAAACAATGGTGTGGCACAGCCGCCCCCGGCTGTGGTTGATCGTCGCGAAACCCAGCAGCGGAGTCGGTCTTCACCCTCATCAAACATCCGTGGATCTGGCCCCGTAGCCTTACTGTGCGCAGGTTTAGGATCGACCCTGATTGTGAGACGGTCTTCACGATGGTTGCTTGAAGAGGGGGAGACTCACAGGCGAGGGCGCCTGTGCCACCAAGTCCAGAAGACTCGAATCCGCTTGAGATGTGGCTTGCATTTGAAGATTCTACGTCGCATACTGCGCCACGCCGTTTCCAAATGACCAGTTTTCTTTTACCACTTCCACCAGGTTGATGAGCACGTCCTCAGGCCGAAGCTTCAACTCCGCCGCGAGCAACTCGGCAACTCGCCTGTAAAATGCCTTTTTCTGGTCGGTGGAGCGGCCGGAATTCAGCGTGACTTGAATCATCACCAGATCGTCCGTGCGCGCGATGTTGAGGTACTGGGCATCGTAGATGAAATCCGATTTCTTATGTTCGGTTATGATCTGAAAGCGGTCCAGCGGGGGCACATTCATGGTCTCCACCATGGCCCGGTGTACCGCATCGCCAAGTTTCTGTCGATAACCGCTTGACTTGCCTTCCATGAGTTCGATTCGAACCAGTGGCATCTATATTGTCCTCCGAAAAAATGCATTCAGTCCTGACACACCGGAATCCACGCTTCCCAGCTCTGCTGTAGCGCTGTTCACTTCCGAACACCGCTTTGCGCTTGTGAACACTGCCTTGCTCGGCGTTTCAAAGATAATAGACGCTCGGCAAAGCGGTTCAAAGGCTTAGCCGCATGGCATCGGTGGAAGCAGAATTGCACGTTATTATTTTTTGCTTTGCTGGATCGCAACCGGAGGACTCAACCGTGATTGCCAACGCAATTCAAGACCTTCGCTACGCTGTTCGCGCATTGCTGAAATCACCCCGGTTCTCACTGACGGCGGTTTTCACCCTTGCCTTTGGCATTGCGGCCAATGTGGCCATCTTCACCTTTGTCAACGCCGCGCTCATCCGTCCGCTTCCTTACCACGACGCAAGCCGGCTGGTGGAGGTCTACAGCAGCAAGCAGATGGATGTAAACCAGCAATTTGAAGCGTCTTATCCCGATTACATGGATTGGCGCAAAGAGAACCAGGTATTTGAAAGCCTGGCAGGATACAGCCAAAACGGGGTGATTCTCAAAGACAAGGGGACCTCCGAAGCATTGCCGAGTGCGGTTGCCAGCGATAATTTTTTTCAGACGCTCGGAGTCAAGCCCATCTTCGGGCGCAGTTTCGCTGCCGGAGAGGATTTGGCTGCGGCGCCGAGAACTGTGCTTCTCAGCTACGGGTTCTGGCAAAAGCATTTCGGTGGAAGCCGTGACGTGCTGGGTCAAACGCTCAACCTTGATGGCCAAGCCAACACGATCGTCGGAGTGCTTCCACAGAACTTTCACTTCGCTCCGGTGGGCGATCCTGCCGTGTGGCTGACACTGCATGCCAGTGGAGAACTGCTGCAGCGTCGAAATCTTTACTGGGTGAGCGTGGTGGCACGGCTCCGACCTGGGATATCACGCGACGCTGCCGCTGCCGGAATGAACGTGGTAGCACGCCATCTGCAGCAGCAGTATCCGGACTCCAACAAGGACCTGCTGACCAGTGTGGTCCCGCTCAACGACGTTGTTGTGGGCCAAATCCGCCCTATTCTTCTGGTGCTGTTGGCGGCGGTGGCGTTGCTGCTTTTGATTGCATGCGCCAATGTGGCCAACCTTCTCCTGGCGCGTTCTGCCTCACGCAGGCGGGAAATGGCCATCCGCAGCGCGCTCGGCGCGAGCCGCGGCCGCCTCATTTATCTCATGCTCAGTGAGGGCCTGGCCCTTTCCCTTATCGGCGGCATTCTCGGAACCGTACTGGCGCAGTGGCTGGTGAAAGGCTTCGTTCTGCTGATTCCAGAGCGACAGATGGACGCAATGCCCTATCTGCACAATCTCGGGACGGATACTGCCGTCGTTCTTTTCGCATTGGGTCTGGCGATCATTACAGGAATTATTTTTGCTCTGGCGCCGGCCTTCCAGGCCTCGCGCACAGATGTACAGCACACGCTCAAAGAGGGCGCGCACAGCTCACAATCTGCTGGCTGGAAACAGTTTGCCTCGGGACTGGTTGTGGCGGAAGTCACCATCGCCATGGTTCTGCTGGCTGGCTCTGGATTGCTGGTAAAAAGCCTGTACCGGCTGCTCACCGTTGATCCCGGGTTCGATCACAAGAACCTCATTGGCTTGTCGATTGGTTTTCCTGATGAGCATTACATCAAGACCGCGGACCAAGTCCAGCTCCACCGCAAACTGATGGACCGCTTGAGTGCGGTTCCAGGGGTGGAATCAGCCGGGAGCGGCAGTGTTCGACCGGTCTCCAACGGCGGCAATACCGTGATGTTCTGTGTTGAAGGCCGGCGGTGCGACGGCCGCGGCTCTGAAGCCAACTCCCGCTCCGCAGATAGCAACTATTTGCAAACGCTGCGCGCGCAGCTTGGGTCCGGTCGCTGGTTTAACAGTGGGGATAACCTCAACTCTCCCCAGGTGCTGATTGTGAACGAAACTCTTGCGCACAAGTATCTGAATGGCCTGGATCCGCTCAAGCAGAGCCTGCGGTTTACATTTTCTGCAAAACAAAAGCCAAGGCAAATTGTGGGGGTGGTGAAGGACATCAAAGAAGGTCCGCTCGATTCTCCCGCGAGGCCGGCGATCTACTCGCCCATCGAGCAGTCGCCACGAACCTACTTTGATGTGGTGGTAAGGAGCAGCCGCAATCCGGCCACACTGGTCCCTGAGCTCCAGTCCGCGGTCCACTCCGTCGATGCTGATGCAGTCACATTCAATATTCAAACCATGGACGAACGAATTCAGCGCTCTCCGGCGGCATTTCTGCATCGCTATCCCGCATGGCTCGCGGCGGGATTTGCCATCCTCGCCTTGTTCCTGGGAAGCATTGGGCTTTATGGGCTTGTAGCCTATTCGGTTTCGCAACGCACACAGGAGATCGGCATCCGCATGGCGTTGGGGGCGCAACGGCGCGATGTCCTCAACATGATTCTCAGCCAAGGGCTGCGTCTGATTGTTCCGGGAATTGTGATCGGCGCCATAGCGGCCGTTATTGCTGCTTACTTGGTCCGCAGTATGTTGTTCGGAGTAACGGTTGCTGATCCGTTGATCTTCACCGTTGTAACTGTGATTCTCGCTGTCGTGACGCTTCTAGCCAGCTTTATCCCAGCGCGGCAAGCGACAAGAGTCGATCCCATGGTTGCGTTGAGATACGAGTAGATCATCGGGTGATCGGGTAATCTGGTGATCGGGTTATTTGAATTTAAGTCGCTACACGGAAGAAGATCCCCCGATCACGCGATCACCCGATCAAGAAGTTCCCGCCAGCCCCAACTCGCCCGCAATCCCCTTCATCGCCTCAATACAAAACGCGATGTGCTCCTCCAGATCAACGCCGAGGTCGGCAGCGCCGTTGATGATGTCGTCGCGGTTTACGCTACGCGCGAATGCCTTGTCCTTCATCTTCTTGCGCACCGATTTCGCTTCCACTTCAGCGAGCGACTTGTTCGGCTTCACCAGCGCGCTGGCGGTGATGAAGCCGGCCAGTTCGTCGCACGCGTAGAGAACTTTCTCCATTTTGGTCTCCCGCTTCACGCCGCTGTAGTCGGCGTGGGAAAGGATGGCCCGCCGGATCTCCTCCGGATAACCGCGCTCCTCCAGAATTTTGTTGCCGACGAACGGATGCTCCTGCTGGGTGGGGTATTTCTCGTAATCGAAGTCATGCAGCAGGCCCGTGATGCCCCACTTTTCTTCATCCTCGCCGAACTTGCGCGCATAGGAGCGCATGCATACTTCAACGGCCAGCATGTGCTTGCGAAGGCTCTCCGACTGGGTGTACTCGCACATCAGGTTCCATGCGGTAGCGCGGTCAATCATGTCTTTTTACCTGTATTCTCCTTTTATTCCCTATGTAATTCCGGCATTTTTACGTGTTTTACCTGTATTTTTCCGTTGACAAGCTGTGGATCATCCTAGACACTACGCGTGAGAGTACCCTTAAGACAAGGGGACTCGGGAGTAAAGTTTTTGGAGTCGCGCCTGCTCTGGCCCCTCCGAAAAGAAATCATGGCGACAACTCTGGCACCGGTGGATTCCCGGGAAGTTGTACGTTGTGACCATTGTCATCTGGTTCAGTTCCGGACCAATAACAATCTTTGCAGAAAATGTCGTACGTCGCTCGATGCCGATGAGCCTGAACCGATCCTTGCGGAGCAGCCGCCGATTATTGAAGCTCCGGCGGGCAATCATTCCCATCTTCAGATTGCTGCGGCCATTCGCGGCCTGCGGCAGCGCTCGGGACTAAGTCAGCGGCAGCTCGCTATGCGCATGCAGGTGCCGCGCACGTACGTATCTAAAATTGAAAACGAGAAAGCAGTGCCTACGCTCTCCTCTCTGCAGCGCCTGGCAACCGCGCTTGAAGTTTCTGTGGGCGACCTGCTGAAAGGCTGCAGCCGCACGCGTGAAGATGAGATTTCCGAATTGATGCAGGACGATTTCATCGCCGAGGTCGTGCCGCTGCTTTCCAAGCTCGATGCCATGCAAAAATCCAGTCTGCTGGCCCAGGTGCGTGATTTGAGCATACGTCCGCGCAGAAGCGCCTGAAGAAGGTTTCATCCTCCCGCACGGCCGGAGCGCAAGCTCCGGCCTTTGCTGCGTTGCAGCGGCGGTTCAGCTCCCATTGTTATAATCACGAGTTAACTCACCCATCAGGAGCCCTCTTTTGCAACAAGCTGAAATCGGAATTATCGGCGGCAGCGGCCTGTATTCCATGCCCGGACTCAGCGATGTCCGCGAGGTTACAGTCCAAACGCCTTTCGGCGAACCATCAGACGCGTTCATCCTGGGTATGCTGGAGGGCCGCAAGGTAGCATTTTTGGCGCGGCACGGACGTGGCCATCGCATTCTCCCGACTGAGCTGAACTTCCGCGCCAACATTTACGCCATGAAAGACCTGGGCGTTGAACGCATTGTTTCTGTCTCAGCTGTTGGCTCTCTGAAGGAAGAGCACAAGCCCACCGAGTTCATCATTCCTGACCAGTTTATTGATCGCACCTTTAATCGTACGGCGACCTTTTTCGGCCACGGAATCGTTGCCCACGTGTCCTTCGGCAATCCCGTTTGCTCGGAAGTTTCCGCCGCGATTGGCCAGTCTTGCAAGGACAGCGGAGTAGTGGGCAAAGCGGGCGGGACGTACGTTTGTATGGAAGGGCCGCAGTTCTCAACCAAGGCGGAATCAAATCTGTACCGAAGCTGGGGCGCGGACGTCATCGGAATGACGAACCTGCAGGAAGCCAAGCTGGCACGCGAAGCCGAGATCTGCTACGCAACCATGGCCATGGTCACAGATTACGATTGCTGGCACCCGGGACACGATTCCGTGACGGTGGACCAGATCGTGAAAGTCCTGCACACAAATGCCGATAATGCTGCGCGCGTGGTGAAACAGGCGGTGGCACTGATGCCGAAGGAACGCAAATGCAAGTGTAGTTCGGCGCTGCAGTACGCGATCCTGACGGATCCGGAAAAAATTCCCGCTGGAACGCGGCAGAAGCTCAGCCTGCTGCTGGATAAATATCTGAAAAAAGGCCAGGAGGCAAAAGCCTAGTGTCACTGCTCGTAGTGGGCTCTGTAGCGTTTGATGCCATCAAGACACCTTACGGCAAAACCGACAAGATCCTCGGTGGCGCCGCCACCCATTTCTCTCTTTCCGCCAGCTTCTTTACCCAGGTGAGGGTGGTTGCAGTTGTGGGTGAAGACTTCACAGAAAAGGAAGAAGCCGTTTTTCGCCAGCGCCACATTGATACCGGTGGTATCGTGCATGAGAAGGGCAAGAGCTTCTTCTGGTCAGGAGAGTACGGCGAAAACGTCAACGAAGCCAAAACGCTGGACACGCAGCTCGGCGTCTTCGGCAGCTTCAATCCCCAGATCCCGGAGAAGTTCAAGGACAGCCATTACGTTTTTCTGGCCAACGTCGATCCAGTGCTGCAGGTCAGAGTACGGCAGCAGATGCCGCATGCGAAGTTCGTAGGTGGCGACACGATGAATTATTGGATCACCGGTCACCGCGAAAACCTGAAGGAAATGCTCAAGCAGGTGGACGCCTTACTGATCAATGACGGCGAGGCGCGCATGTTGGCGGGCGATCCCAGCCTGGCTCGCGCCGCCCACAAAATTCTGGAGATGGGACCGCAGGCGCTAGTGATCAAGCACGGCGAATACGGCGCCACGGTATTCTTCAAGGATGGCGCCTTCGGCATCGGCCGTCATCCATTCCGCGCGCCGACTCTCCCGATTGAAGCGGTGATAGATCCCACGGGCGCGGGCGACAGTTTTGCCGGGGGATTCATGGGCTACATCGCGTCTCAGGAAAAGCTCACGCGCGACGTCTTCAAGCGCGCCATGTTTTATGGCGGGGTGATGGGATCATTCGCCGTGGAGGCGTTCGGCACCGAGCGACTGCAGAAACTGACGCGCGAGGAGATTGATGAGCGCTACAAGACCTTCCGTGAATTAACTCACCTGGAGTAGCGCCTCCTGGCCTGTACAATTCCCCTGCCGCAGATGCCAGAGGAAAATGCCAACCGAGCAACCGCCGGCCTCGTCGACGCCGCAGACTATGTTGTGCTCACATGGCTCGCGGCTGCGATTTCAATCGCCGCGCTGACCTTCTATTACCGCCACAATGCCATCCTGCTTTATGGCGACGCGGTGGCGCACATCAACATCGCGCGGCGCGTGTTTGATTCGCGGACTCCGGGTGTTTTCCAGCTTGGAACTGTCTGGCTGCCTCTGCCCCATGTGCTCGATATCCCTTTCATCCTGAATGACCGGTTATGGCAGACGGGACTCGGCGGATCCATTCCCTCGATGCTCGCCTACGTTGCGGGCGCACTTGGCATTTTCCGTCTTGTGCGCGGACTGGCTTCTCGCCTCACGGCTTGGACCGCCGCACTGATCTATGCACTGAATCCCAACCTGATTTACATGCAGGCGACGGCTATGACCGAGTCGCTCTACCTGGCGTTCTTTATTTGGGCTGTTGTCTATTGCGCCGATTTCGTGCGCCATGCCGCAGATGATCGTCAGCAAGCCGCTCTTGCACTGCAGAAATGCGGGCTGCTGGTTTCAGCGGCCATGCTGGTGCGCTACGACGGTTGGTTCCTGGCAGCAGCAATGGCGGTTGTAGCGGCTCTCGTGATATTTCGCAAACGAGCAATCCGTCCTCACCTCCAGCCCGGCATGCTGAAGTTCCTGTTGATCACCGGCGCGACTGCGGCCCTCTGGCTCGCCTACAACTACGCTGAATTCGGTAACGCGTTGGACTTCGCCACCGGCCCATATTCCGCTCGCGCGATCCTGCAACACAGTTGGACTCCGACATGGACCAGCTATCCAGGTGAGAATTCGCCCCGCACTGCAACCCTTTATTTCTTAAAAATCGGCCGGCTCACGCTGGCCCAAGGCCGAAGCGAATATCTGCTGTTCTCTCTGGCCTTCATTTCCCTGCTCTGTGTAGTGTTCTTTGCCCGGCGATTCCTCCCCTTGGCGCTGCTGTGGACACCAGTAATTTTTTATCCCGCCTGCATCGCCTGGGGCAGCGTCCCCATTTATTTTCCTGACTGGTGGCCCTTCACGTATTACAACGTGCGTTATGGATTGCAGATGCTGCCTGCGGCGGCAGTTTTCACCGCTCTGCTTGTCGAGCTAAGTGGAACGTTGTTTCCGCGGCGCCAATTTCCGATCATGACTGGTCTATTGCTGATTGCCGGCTGGAGTTACGTCGCTGTCTGGCGAGCGACTCCCATCACCTTGCGTGAAGCGGAGGTGAATGGCGCCGCCAGAATGCGGTTTGAACATCAGCTCGCAGAAGAGCTCAAAAGCCTGCCCGATAACGCAACAATCATGATGGACTGCAGCTCTCATTCCGGAGCCGTGGAAGCTGCCGGCATTCCTTTCCGGCGCGTACTTCGGGAAAGCAATCCTCCGCACTGGGAGGCCGCGTTGAGCAAGCCGGCCGAATCCGCCGATTACGTCGTTGCCATCGATGATGATGCAGTAGCCACTTCTATCCGGATGCATCCGCAACGCCTCACAAGGATCGCTGTGATCGGCTCGGCTGGGGCGACGCAGGCCAGCATCTATCGGTCGTCCCGCTGACTTCAATGCTAGAATCGCGACAGCTTTCCTGTTCAAGAATCATGGTCTTGCCAAATCCATTTGCGCACAGTTCCGTTACTGAGGTCGTTTCGCGAGACCTGGGGCGGCTGCTGTTGGCCGCCGTGCTGGGCGGAATCGTGGGAATTGAGCGCGAACTGAAGCACCGGCCCGCCGGACTGCGAACGAATATGTTCATCTGCTTCGGCGCCGCGATGTTTACCGTCTTGTCGCTTGAGCTTGCCTCGATGGCGGGAGGCGACCACACCCGCATTGCGTCACAAATTATCCCAGGAATAGGGTTCATTGGAGCCGGTTCGATTCTGCACGCGCAAAAGACAATTACAGGCCTGACCACGGCGGCTACGATCTTTGTGGTGGCATCCATCGGGATGGCATGCGGCGGCGGACTGTATGGTCTGGCTGTTTTCGCTAGCGTGCTGCTCCTCATATGCCTGCAGGTGCTTGGCGCGCTGGAACGACGATTCAACCTGAAATCCTCTCTCGTGCACTACAGCTTGTTGACCGATCGAGTGGCGGAAGAAGTGATGGACGAGATTGACGCCGTCCTGCAGGAGCATGGCAAGCAAATGGAAAGCATGAAGCTGATTCGCACGAATGGGAGGAAAAAAATCGTCTTCACTGTGGATGGTACGCGCAAAGAACAGGACGAGATCAAGGGCAGCCTGCGCCAATCCGAAGACCTGCGCGACTTCAAGGCTGTTCCCGGCCACGACACTGATTAGCGTATGAAGGTCCCATTCACCAAAGCTTCCGCATGCGGCAATGACTTCCTGATCATAGAGGCGCAATATGCACCGACAGATATTCATGGATTCACACGCCGGGTTTGCGATCGCCACAACGGGATAGGAGCAGATGGTGTGGAGTGGCTGATGGCGGCCCGAGACCTTGATGCGAGAATCCGTCTTATCAACGCGGATGGCAGCGAGGCGGAGATCTCCGGCAATGGCACTCGGTGCGTGGCCGCATATCTCGCGGCGAATAGCGGTTCCCGTCACCTGAAAATCGCCACCGACGCCGGACTAAAGCATTGTGAGCTGATCTCACACAGTGGCGTAACTTTTGAATTCGAAACCGAGATGGGACGGGCCGAAGTGGGAGAGCCATTTACGATCATCACCGGCAATGGGGAGATGAAGGGTACGCCGGTTTTTACCGGCAATCCGCATTATGTGACGTTTGTAGAGAACTTCCCTCCGGCATGGCAAGCGAAGGCCGTCGAGATACAGAAAGACGCAGCATTCAAAGCGGGCGTGAACGTGGAGTTTGTGAGAATGAAGGATGCGAGCACAATTGAGGTTCGCTTCTTCGAACGTGGAGCGGGCGAGACGCTCTCATCAGGCACCGGCTCCTGCGCGTCCGCAGCCGCGGCCATTGCTGCGGGCCTTGTGAAATCGCCCGTCACCGTGGATGCGCAGGGAGGATCCCAGACGGTACGGCTGCAAGAAGGAAAAGTTTTTCTGCGCGGTCCCGCGCAACTGATCTGTTACGGTACCTTGTTTGCCTAGCATGAGAACCATTCAGCCACCGGCACTCAAGCCCGGCTCTAAAATCGGTCTGCTCGCCCCGGCCAGCAGCTTCAATCAGGAGGCATTCGAGCGCGGCTGTGAGCGTCTGCGACAGATGGGCTACGAACCTGTCTATTTCCCGGAACTCTTCGCACGCGATCTCTATTTTGCGGGCTCCGCTGAACGCCGTGTCGAAGATCTGAACAATCTGCTGCAACGCGCTGACATCGCGGCGCTGATCTGCGTGCGCGGCGGATACGGAAGCAACTACCTGCTGGAGAAGCTCGACTTTGAGTTGTTTGCGCGTCATCCGAAGATCTTTCTTGGATGCAGTGATATCACTTCCCTGCTCACAGCCGTGAACGATCGCACAGGCCTGGTGACTTTTCACGGTCCCATGGTGGCCAAGGACATTGCGGATGGAACGTTTGACACGTTGAGTTGGGGCTATGCTTTGGGAGGGGCGAACGACTGGGAAGTCTCTACCGCCGGAGTGGAGGTGCTGCGCGCCGGACGCGCGCGAGCCCGGCTCTATGGCGGGTGCCTTTCCATGCTGGCTGCATCCCTGGGAACGCCTTTCGAAATTCGAGCCGAGGGAACGATTCTCTTCATAGAAGATGTTGGCGAAAAGCCCTTCCGTATCGATCGCATGCTGATGCAGTTGCATATGGCCGGTACACTCAAGGGCGTACGCGGCTTTGTCTTTGGCGAGATGCTCGATTGCCGCCCGCCTGCGGGAGAGAGCTACACGTTACAGGATGTAATCATGCGTGTGCTGCGGCCATACAACGTGCCTGTGGTGTACGGGTTGAAGTCCGGCCACGTTTCCAGCGGCAATATCACTTTGCCAATCGGCGTTGAAGTGGAGCTATCGGCCGGAAGTGAAGGCGTAGCCCTGAAGATATTGGAAGCCTCTACAATTATCCGTTAATCTGGATTCAATGGATCAGCAGCACGTACACATCATTGGAATTTGCGGCACGGCCATGGCGTCGCTGGCGGGACTACTCAAGCAGCGAGGTTTGAAAGTAACGGGCTCGGATGTTGCCGCGTATCCGCCGATGTCTGATTTCCTGGCGGCCATGGCGATTCCGGTTGCGCAGCCCTACGCAGAAACCAATCTGAAGCCGCGCCCCGACTGGGTGGTGGTGGGAAACGCAATCTCGCGCGGAAACGTCGAGCTCGAACACGTGCTCGACCAGCGCATTCCTTTCCGCTCCATGCCGGATACGCTCTATGATTTTTTTCTGCGCACCCGCGAGCCGATTGTGATTGCCGGCACGCATGGCAAGACCACCAGTACATCCATGCTGGCATGGATCTTCCAGCAGGCGGGAAAAGACCCGTCCTTCCTTGTGGGTGGCATCGCGGAAAACTTCGGCAGCAGCTTTGCCCTTCGCCAGGGCAGGCATTTCATCCTGGAAGGCGATGAGTACGACACGGCCTTCTTCGACAAAGGACCCAAGTTCCTGCATTACTTTCCCCAAGCCATCATTCTTACTTCCGTCGAGTTCGATCATGCGGACATATACAAGGACCTTGACGCGGTCAAGACGGCTTTCAAACGCCTGGTCAACTTGGTCCCCGGGAAGGGCAGAATCATCGCCTACGATGCGGACTCCAACGTGGATGAGTGCCTGGCCAAAGCATTCACTCGGGTAGAACGTTACGGGTTGCGCGAGGATTCCTTCTGGCGCATCACCGATCTGCAGTTTTCTTCTGATAGGACAACATGGCAGGTCCTGCGCGATGGCCAGCCGTGGTCATCCTTTGAATTCGCATTGGCAGGCGAGTACAACGTGCTGAACGCCACCGCCGCTGCTGCCATGGCGTCGAACTATGGTATCGAACCGGCGGTCATCGCCGATGCATTAATGTCATTCAAAAGTGTGAAGCGTCGCCTGGAGATCAGGGCGGAAATCGACGGGATAATCATCATCGATGATTTTGCCCATCATCCCACCGCTATAGCGGCGACGCTGAAAGCGTTGCGCACGCGCTACCCCGCGGCACGTTTGTGGGCCGTCTTCGAACCGCGCTCGAACACTCTGCGGAGAAAAGTTCTGCAAAAGGACGTGATCAGCAGCCTTTCCATCGCGGATGAGGTCGTGATTGCCAGCATCTTCAGGCCTGAAGCTGTGCCGGAAAATGAGCGGTTGACGACAACATCAGTTGTGAATGGAGTTAAAAAGAACGGAAAGCGCGCACGCGAATTGGCCGATGCCGACGCGATCGTCGAGTCAGTCTCTCCGGAGTTGCAGAGTGGAGACGTAGTGGCCATTCTTTCCAATGGCGGGTTTGGGGGAATCTACGAAAAGCTTCCGCGCAAGCTGGAACAGTTGCGCGGAGCCGCGCGCACATGATGCGAACCGCAGTCGGCGCTGTTCGGACATGCCTGGCGGTGCTCTTTCTGGTCGTGCTGGTGCCGGTCGGGGCATTGATTGCTTTCCCGTGGACGTTCATCACCCGAAACGCCAATTTTCTTTATTCGGTGGGCATGGGCCTCGCGCACTGGTGCGCGCGAATTGCCGGCGCCAGGATCAAGCTGGTGGGGCTGAATAACATCGATCCGACAGGCACATACATTTTTATGTCGAACCACGTTTCCAATTTGGATCCTCCGGTGCTGGTCCCTCTAATCCCGCGACGCACGTCGGTTCTGGCAAAAAGAGAGATCTGGCGGATTCCCATCCTGGGAAAAGCGCTCGATCTGGCCGAGATCGTACCGGTGGAGCGGCACAACCGGGACGCGGCGATCCGGAGCATACGCCGTGCCGGCGAAGTGATGAGTCACGGGATCAACATGACCATCTATCCTGAAGGCACGCGCTCGCCTGATGGCCGGCTCCTTCCCTTTAAAAAGGGCCCATTTCATCTCGCCCTGGAGACCGGCTTTCCTATTGTGCCGGTCACGATCCTCGGAACGGAAGAGATGATGCCGAAGGGCAGCTATATCGCGAAGAGCGGAACAGCGACCCTGGTCTTTCACCCTCCGATTGATCCTAAACAGGTCTCCTCACGTGAGGATCTAATGAAGGCAGTGCGCGATGCGATCACGAGCGCACTACCATCGGAGAGACATTAGATAACCCCGGCCTAGTGGAGTACCAGGTCCACGTACTCGGGATGTTTCCTGATATAGGCTGCAACTGACTCACAAATCACATCCACCTTCAGCCCGCGTTCACGCGCCCAGTTCAGCGCGGATTGCGCGAGTTCAGATGCCAATCCCATGCCCTGAAGCGCGCGGGGGACTTCGGTATGAATCAACTGAAGAACACTGCCGGCCAGGTTGTATTCGAGGAACGCGGTTTGTCTGTCGCGTTCAATTTCAAAACGCCCGCTGACAACGCGCTGCTTGGGGTGTTCTGATTGCCCTCTCATTTTCACATAATGCAGCTTCCTGGCAGCGGAGTCCAGCCGTCGAGCACCTCAACTTTCGAAATGTTCTGTTCTCTGAAGTCACTGGTCTCCGCCAACGCTCGTCTCGGCGGTGTGATTGTCATCACACGTGAGCATGATGGGAGTCACGGAGTAGATCTTTCTTTCGTGAGAAATTTATCTGCGAAGCAAATCCTCGGGAGCTAACCCCACCTTCCCCGGCCCAGCCACAGGTTTGATTTGAATTTAGTGCTAAACGCTTCTTGTTTGCGGCCCATTGCCTGGGCTGCCGGTGTGGTGAGTATGCGCATTCTAATTGTTGAATCTGATCATAGGGTCGCAAGAATCCTGCTGAAAGGTCTGCAAGCAGATCATTTCGCCGTCGATCTGGCGTCCAATGGCCGCGAAGGTCTGCAACTTGCGGTGGAAGTGGACTACCACATCATCCTCCTCGACTGGGAAATCCCTGAACTAGATGGAATGACCGTGCTTCGTAAACTGCGCCAAGCCGGCTCTGCGGCACGGGTTCTGTTCATGAGCTCGCATAACGAAGTTGCTGATCGTGTGATGGCCCTGCGGGCGGGAGCTGATGATTTCATGGCCAAACCCTTTTCCTTTGAGGAGCTGCGCGCCAGGATCCACGCTTTGTTGCGCCGGCCCCAGGAACTTCGAGATAAGATCAGGGTCCACGATCTGGAAATCGATCGTGCCCACCGTCTCGTCACACGCGCGGGAAGGCCCATCCGCCTCACTCAGCGCGAATATGGAGTTCTTGAGTACCTGATGCGGAATGCAGGCCGCACTGTGACGCGCACCATGATCGTAGAACACGTCTGGAACCTCGGTTTTCGGGGACTCACGAATATCGTGGACGTCTATATCAATTATCTACGAGCCAAAATTGATGATGGATCAGGAAGACCGTTGATCCATACAGAGCGAGGAGTTGGATATCAGCTTTCCGCTGAACCTTCGGAAGAGTTGCAGGTTTATGAATCAAGCCTGCCGCAAGCCTTCTCCTGAAACCGCTTTGCAGAGCGCAGTTTATTCTGCCTTGGGGTTATCGAAATTGTTCTCTGCGGCTCGGGCGAGCAGTTCCTTCAACCACTGAGCGACGGGAGTCTGCCTGACGAAGTGCATCTTGATCTCTTCCGGCGTCAGGACGATCCATTCACTGTATCCGGGATAAGTGCGGCCGCTGCTATCGAGTGCCCTTACTTCAACCCGGCCCGATCTGACCCGGTATTCATCCATTGCCGAACCGTCCGGCTGACTCACTTTAATTTGTGGGATAAGAACAAGAACAGGCAATGCCCACCTCCTATACGACTGTTCAACAAACATAATGAACAATCTATAGCCATGGCTGTGAGCACGATCACGTTCCGGTTGGTTTTCGTTCTCATGACCCCGCAGCGGTCACCTGTTCGCGCGCGGTCCCTTGGTCCGGGCGATGTCGCCCAGCAGCGCGCCGGTCGCGCGCACGTAATCAGCTGGCGAAAGGATGATCTGCAGACCGCGCATGCCTGCGGAAATGGAAATTTGGTCCCAGAGTTCAATTGTTTCGTCAGCATATGCCGGAAACGGCTTTTTAGCGCCGAGGACGGTAACCCCGCCGCGGATGTAGCCGGTAAGCGGCTGCACCTCTTTCAAGGAAACAAGTTCCACCTTTCGATTCTTTGAAATTGCCGCCAGCGCTTTCAAATCAAGCTCGCTGCTTCCCGGAATGACCGCAAAGCACGGCCCGAAGCGATCTCCACGCGCAACCAGTGTTTTGAAGACCTGCTCAGCGGGCATTCCGATTTTAGCGGCGACGGATTCGGCTGCGAGGTCTTCAGGATCTACCGAGTACTCTCGCAGTTCATAGATAACGCAAAGCCCGTCAAGCAGTCGGACAGCGTTGGTCTTCATCTGGCTAGTTTAACGGATGTCCCACGGCTGGCGCGTTTTAGCTCATTGCGGATTGAGTCGTCTTAGAGCTTCTTCAATTCTGTCGATGCTCGCGTACACAGCCTGAGCTTGTTTTTCCTCGGGCAGGTAGCGGCTCTGCGTAATCACCTGGAGGGCGTTGCGCAAATGATGATTCAAATCTGAAGCAGTCCGGATTTTTTGGAGCATCACCCTGTGCCGCGCGGCCGCGTACTTGATGCACACTCCTACAAGCGCAATGGTCATCAATGCAACTACGCCGGCATCGAAAATGGCATCAAATGCGGGCGGCATCTTCATTCGGATCACAGTCAGGTGAGTGATGAATTCGAGCGTTCCTGCAATAGCGCCGCTGGCTAGCAGCGTAAGATTCATCACCATCGGGGACTCTAATGACACCATCAACCGGTGAGGAACTCTCATTTGGAGGGAAAGAACGTTGGTATCCGCGGAAATACTTGAAAAAAAATCGGAGGATTTTGCGCCACGCTCAGCTCGCGTCGATGTGAGCCGTCTAAAAAAGGACATCTTCCTGCTCCGAAAAACTCTAGCTGTTTGTGCAGCGGAACAAAAGGAAGATAGCCCGCTGTCTCATAAGGACAGTTTTCACACTTCAGAAATATAGGTGGATAAGAAAAAAACTATATCAATTTAAGAGAATTCTTATCTGCTTCCATACTTGATGATTCGGGCGCGACCAAAGCTGGCGGCATGATCCGGATCACAGGTGTTTGGTGGACAGGAGTGCATCCGTTCAAGTAATTCGAGAATCGTCTCGCTCGGACTGGCCGCGATGAACATACCGCACGACGGGCAGTAAGCCTCGATAAGTCTTTGCGTCTTGTGGATTCGGAATGGGTTCTGGCTGTCCAAAGGGCTCTGCTCGCTGTGCTGTTAGCCAGTAGAGCAGCAGAATGGGGCACGAAATATACAGCGGCGGCAAATTCCGCGCTTTAAATTTGCGTGAGAGAACTCTTATCTGCGTTTGCTTTTCTTGGGCGGAGATTTCTTGGCCGCGACCTTTTTCGCAGGCTTGCTTCCCGCGGGTTTAGGTTCGGCCTTGGCCGCTGCAGCAGCAGGTTTCTGTTTTCCGACGACAACTTTCTGCACGGGCGGCTTTTGCTGCCCTGAAGACGGTGCAGGTGTCTTAGCTGCAGGAGCGGCCGCAGGGGCATTCTTCCCTACTGGCATTGGCTTTCCCGCAGGCGGTACAGCAGCAGCATCGGGAGCGGCGACAACTGGCGCAGGTCCAGGCACCGCCGCAGCGAGCGCGCTTTTCGGCTTGCGACCACGCTTCTTGGGTGTGCCTGGCAGGGGCTGGCCGTCTGGTCCCACCGCGGCGGCTTCTTTCTTGGCCGCGCGGCCGCGGCGCGGCGGTGGCGGTGGTGGAGGCGGCTCCGGCGGAGAATAGGGCGTAAGAAATTTTACGATCTCGTTATGCGAGCGCAGTTTGCTGTCCAGCAGCAGAAGAAACGCTTCATCCATGACCTTCTTGTAATCAGGAAGATCAGGTGTAATGCGCATCTCCGCCATCTCGGGAAATGGCAATTTCTGTTTCAGCAGCGGCCACTTAGTAAGGAAGTTCTTAAGCTTCTGCTCGACTGCGGCAGGCCTTGAAGTGGTGGCCGTGAACAGGACCGTCTCCGGCCGGCTCTGCATGAGAAATTTCCAGGTTGCCGAAGGCATGGCCAGATCTTTGGCCACGAGTCGCTTGGAGAAATCTTTTGCATCAGATTCCAGGTTGCGCCAGCGCTCCACAAATCCTTTGCTTGGGATCTGACGCTGCATGGCAGAGATATCTTTGTCCGGCAGCTTCTTCGTAAGGTAGTACATCACGATGGGGCTCGCGTCAGGGTTGACTCCCAGCTCCTGAAGCTGCTGCTTGACCTTGAACATCTGGTTCAGGCCGTTGGCATCGACTTTGGCTACGGACAAATGCGGAACCAGCACCTTGAGCCAGCCTTCCTTTTCGAGCGCTTTCAGGACATCAAGCGGCTGATCTTCGTGCGCCAGTTGCTCGATTTCATGTCCGAGCGCGCGATCGGCAATGTTTTCGATGTAATTGTTTTCCCTGGCGGCATCGTAACGCGCCTGGGTGCGCTCCTCGAGTGTCCAGTGGAAACGGGTTGCGAGGCGAGTGGCGCGAATTAGCCGGGAAGGGTCCTCATAAAAAGCGTAATTATGCAGAACGCGCAGCAGCTTGGCTTCAATGTCCGCTACGCCATTGAAAGGGTCTGTCAGCAGCCCGCGCGATCCCGGGTTGAGCGACAGCGCCATGGCATTCACGGTGAAATCGCGCCGCCGCATGTCGTCATAAATGGTTCCTGGCGTGATCTCAGCGGGTTTGCCCGGCTTATCGTATCTTTCCGAGCGGGTGCTGGTGACCTCGGCGCGCACATTGCCAGGCAGCAGCAGCATCAGCGTGCGCGTGTTCTCATCGCTGCCCTCTGTCACTGCGCCTGCCTTCTCAAAATCCTTCTGCAGCTTGAGCGCGTTTCCCTGCACGGAAAAATCGAGATCGCGGATAATGAACCCACTGATGATGTCGCGCACCGCGCCGCCGGTGAGGAATACATTCATCTCATGGCCACGCGCAACTTCGGTCACCAGCGCAAGAGCGCGCTGTTGGTCCGGGGTAAGCCGGGTCTCCATCAAATAGATGAAATCTGGCATCAGCTAACGGGCACACCCTGACCAGCCGGGGGGAGTCCCCGAACTGGCCAACCCTTCTCCTGATTCGGCGTAAGTTGCACTTTATACAAGACTTAGACGGCTACAGCAGGGACCTGCGTAAACCCGACACAATATCATAAACGTTAACCCTTTGGCTACCCTGCTCGTGGGATGCTCTGGTGTCGCCTTTGATGCTCCCGTAATCATGCGAAAATCACTGGTTGCCATGCCTTCCACACACAAGAAAGTTATCGTTCGCAAATCCGGGCGCGATTCCTTGCGAGGATACGTTGGCTCCAACTTCATTGTGGACGGCAAGCTCGAACTCCTGAACCAGTCCGGAAAGGTGGTTCTGATTGATCTCCATGAGATCAAGAGCGTGGACTTCGTGCGCGATTTCAATGATCCCGCCACTCCGGGAAGGAAAACATTTGTCACCCGGCCGCGGACAGAGGGCCTGTGGGTCCGGCTGAGGTTTGCGGACAATGATGTTCTTGAAGGCATATTACCCAATGACCTGGTCCAGCTTTCTCCTGACGGTTACCTTATTACTCCTCCCGATACACGCGGCAACGTGCAAAGAGTTTTTGTTCCCAAGACAGCGCTGGAAGAGATGAATGTGCTGGCCGTCATCGGACGTCCTGACGCGCGTCGCAAACCTGCAAAGCCCGAAGAGGTGGGCCAGGAGCGCCTGTTCAGCGAACAATGACCCTTTTTGCCCTGACACTTGCGGGTCTACAAATTACAATCACTATTTCGCCGGGAATTCAGGACCATTGATGAAGCTCAAGGACATTGCTGCCAGAATTGGCGCGGGGCTGGAACCTGCAGATGCAGATGCAGAAATCTCCGGGGTGGCGCCGATTGAAAGCGCCGCCCCCGGCACCATTACGTTCATTGCGAATCCGAAGTATGCGGCTGCCGCGAGAACCACGCAGGCATCCGCCATCATTGTGGATGAGAGCTTCCCTTCCGGAGGCACACCCCTTCTGCGTACGCGGAATCCTCATTTCGCGTACGCACGTACGGCGGAGCTGTTCTTCCATGCGCCCGCTTATGCGCCAGGCGTTCATCCCACAGCGGTCATTGATCCCTCAGCCCAAATTGGCGCCGGCGCTTCTATTGGTCCGTACGTTGTAGTTGACCGGGATGTCGCCATTGGCGAGAACTGCACACTGCTCCCGCACGTGGTGATCTACCGCGGGGTGACGATCGGCAACAACTTTTTTGCTCACGCGCACGTTTGCGTGCGCGAGTTCTGCCAGATTGGCAACAACGTTCTTCTGCACAACGGCGTTGTGATTGGAAGCGACGGGTTCGGATTTGCCAAAGATGACCAGGGGAAGTGGTATAAGGTCCCGCAATCCGGCAGAGTGGTCATTGAAGATCATGTTGAGATCCAGGCGAACTCATGCGTGGACCGCGGCAGCATGGGCGAAACGCGGATTGGCCGCAATACGAAAATCGACAACCTTACCCAGGTGGGACACAACTGTGTTGTGGCGGAAAACTCGCTCCTCTGCGCTCAGGTTGGCCTTGCGGGTTCAACTGAGATCGGACGCAATGTGATTCTGGCCGGCCAAGTGGGTGTAGCGGGGCATTGCAAGATTGGCGACGGAGTTGTCATCACAGCCCAAAGCGGGACCCACGGCGATATTGCTCCCGGTTCTTTGATCAGCGGATTTCCTGCGATTGACAATAAGCAATGGTTGCGCAGCGTAGCCGTGTTTAACCGTCTGCCCGAGCTTGCCCGCGCCGTGCGCGAGCTTGCTGCCAAACAGGGAAAGGAAAAATAAGACTGGATGGACGGCAGCAAAGCTGAGGGTAAAAAACCAATTCGGGTCCTTCTGCTCGACGACCGATACGACAATCTGATTCTGCGCGCCGCCATCTTGCGCAGTCACGGGTATGAGGCCGTGACCTCGGCTTCCGTCGAAGAAGCCGAAACATACCTCGAGAAAATCGACATCGCTGTACTTGATTACCACCTGGGCGCCGGAAAGTTCGGCACCGAGGTCGCCCAGTCTCTGCGTGACAAGCGGCCGGAAGTTCCCATCATCATTCTCTCCGCCACTCTGGAGCGCAAGTTTGGCGGCGTGGAGGATATGCACCTGCTCAAGGGCTACAGTTCAGTGGACGATTTGCTGGATGCTCTGCGCTCATTTGAAGCCAAGCGTCGCGGCAAGCCTGTAGTGGTGGACGCACGCGACTTCTTCTATTCCCGCATTGCAATGGCCATGGGCGATGATGTGGTTCTGGAAGTACTCGATCGCGATGGCGATTGGCAGTACGTGAACGAATATTTTGCCCGCCTTTACGACAAGAAGCGTTCCTGGTTTATCGGCAAGAACCGCTTTGAAGAATTTCCCGAACTCGGAGGTGAGTGGAAGGACATTATCCGCACCGTCGCGGACACGCGCGAGACTTACGTAGACCGCAGCTTCCGCGGCCTTCCCCACTTGCCGACAAAAAAGCATCGCCGCTGGAACTGGAACATCCTGGTCTTTCCATTGAAGCTCCACGATAACCGCAACGGCGTGGTGTTGAGCGCAAGGGTGATTGAGAAAAAATGAAGCGCCTGGGATTCACAATCTCTCTGCTGGCTCTCGCTGTGCTCGGCGGTTGCCGGTCGCGCGTAGTTAATGTAAAGCTCATCAACACCAGCGCGCAGCCGCTTTCAGTGATTGTTGTCGATTACCCCACCGCCACGTTCGGGGTGAACAAGCTCGATCCGGGAGCAACATACGAATACCCCATCAAAGTGCTCGGCACGGGTCAGTTAAAGATTCAATTTACGGATGCGAATGGCCACAACCACAGCTTTACCGGACCATCACTCGAAAAGAATGATGCCGGCGTGGTGGCCGTGAAGCTCACACAACAGTCGGCAACCGCCACAAGCGACGTCTCGCACTGATCACCTATCCGTCCGTCCCTTATTTTTTTGTTGACCCATTCCTGGGTTTTGGGAGTAGAATGCGCGCCGAAATCTTCGGGGCCCAAAGTGAGGTGATTTCCTGACCTCACCAGGAGGAAACCGATGCCAACCCACCATGCTCCCGACGAACACCAACCGGTGAGCCATTACCACCACGATTGCGGAAACCTTTTTGGATGCGGCGACGAGAAAGGCACCGGCATCTTGCGCGAGGATCTCAAAGATGTCGCGCTGACACGGCGCACCTCAGACCGCCTCCTGCACATGGATGAGATCAATCAAGAAACGCTTGACGGCCATTTAACGGCGCGCGGTCGCGGTCGCCGCGAACTGCTTCGCGCCAGCAGCTTCATGGGAGCGCTGGCTGCGGTCGGGCCATGGTTCAGCAAACTGGCACACGCGATGGACCTGCCGGAAAGACCCACCGGGCAGAAGAAAGCTGCCAAACACCCGTCCAGTACAAAGAAGGAAGAAACGGGTCGCGTTCACACCGTTGAGTCCAACAAGGAGACGGTTCATTTGGGGGTGTTCGACACGAACCTGCCCCCGGTTCTGACTGTCGAATCCGGTGACACCATCAGCTATCCGAACACCTGGTCTCATTTCCTGAACGAGATGCAGCCAGGCGTACCGGTGGACAAACTCGCACAACTGCGGAAGGACAACCCCGGAAAGGGTCCGCACTCGATCATCGGGCCGGTCGCCGTGAAGGATGCACAGCCGGGAGACGTGCTGGAGGTCCGCTACAAGCGCCTTCAGCCGGAAAGCTGGGGCGCTGTCTTTAACAATCCCGGCGCGCTGGGCACTGGTCTGCTGGCCAAGGATTTTGAGCAAGGCCAGGTAAAGTATATGGACCTCGATCTGAAGAAGATGACTGCTGCATTCGCGCCCAACATTCACGTTCCTCTGCTGCCCTTCCAGGGCACGCTGGGCGTGGCGCCGCCGGACGGCTATTACCCGCCGCTGAGCTCTGGCGTGACCAGTTCTGTGCCTCCAGGCCCGCACGCCGGGAACGTCGATTTGCGCGAGATGGGCGAGGGCTCCACCATGTTCATTCCTGTGTGGAAGCCTGGCGCTTTGATTTTTACGGGCGATTCTCATGCGGTTCAGGGTGATGGAGAAATCTGTCTTACGGCGCTGGAAACACGCATGAAAGAAATGCGCATACAGGTGCTGCTGCACAAGCAGAAAAACTTTGCCTGGCCGATTGCGGAAACATCCACTCACTGGATCTTGCTCGGACTGGACAAGGATTTGAACAATGCCATGCAGCTGGCCGCGCGAAATGCGATTAAGTTCGTGTCATCGCGCGCAAAAATCAGCGAGCTGGATGCGTACGGCCTTTGCAGTATCGCGGCAAGCTTCCGCGTAACTCAAGTGGTTGATATCGTACGCGGTGTGCATGCCATGATTCCGAAAGCCCTGTTCTCCGGAGAACTCCGTGAGGAAATCAAGGTGGTCTGAGCGATTAAACGCAACAAAGGCTTCGACTCAGGGCTGACGCTTGATCAAGATCGTGGCCCGGCGGGCGGCTCGAACGCTAACCCTGGGTCGCGATCCTGATCCATGTAGCCCGAGCTACCGCGCATAGCTCTTCATTCTGATACAGGCATGCAGCACTGAAGTGCTTTCTGCCGTCGATCCCGAGCGGCCATGACATGATGACGCAGCCCGCGCCGGTGCGAATCGATTTCAGCTGCTGGACTGCCAGGCGTCCCGTGACCAGCTTGCCGGCAGTAGGAAATCCGGCGGCAAAGCCGGTGGGACAATCCATGGCGGCCCACAGAAATTCCGGACGCAGCAGATGCTGATCATCGCCAAATTCGACATCCGGGACCCATGGAGCGACGTAGAGATCTTTCGCAAAAGGAGCGGGAAAGATTCTCAGGCCATCATGAAGTCGCCGTTGCGGCCCGCATACGAAGCAGGTTGGGAACGGATGACGCGCGTCCATAGCGGGCGATGAAGCCATGGACGCCGTGGCCGCATCCAGTCCGACAGGCGTGGGCGCAGACACTGCGATAGTCACTGGGGCCGCTTCCACCACGATGGTTCTGCCGTTCCGCAACACGCCACCTGATTGAGTTCGTTCAAACTCAAGTGGCGTCTCGAGAGGCACGGGCGTACGCAATGTGCACTCCACCACGCCGCCGAGTTGCTGGGCCAACAATCCGCACGTGTAGCCTCCATTGCCAGAATCGGGGGGACCACAGAACCGGCGCGGCACAGTGAACGTGGTTGGCATGCGTCCAGTATCTCATCCGGCCGGACGTCGAGTTGAAGTTGGTTTTACATCCTTTTGGCTGCTGTTATCACTGGATCTGGCGACAGTCACGATCTGCCGTTGACATAAGCATCTCCCTCGGCCTTTAATTC
>Ga0134125_10001781_pt1 | contig 26128 bp, 23 predicted proteins | sample KB31751_FD_96464 | JGI IMG/M metagenome (GOLD analysis project Ga0134125, IMG submission 96464) | Terrestrial soil microbial communities with excess Nitrogen fertilizer from Kellogg Biological Station, Michigan, USA - KB3-175-1 | ecosystem: Environmental > Terrestrial > Soil > Unclassified ...
ACACAGTTCGCGCGCATCTGAAGGCGATGTTTTCGAAAACCACGACCCGGAACCAAAGCGAGCTGGTCGCGTATCTTCTGACCTACGGTACCGATCCGGCGTGTGGGTGAGATCGCGGTTTGTCAGGCATGGCCTCGGTGTCGCCGCCGGCGTCTGCCCGGCGTACTGTGCGGCGATCAGCCTGCAATCCCCATCACCTTCAGCGCCGCCGCCCCCGCTAACCCATACGGATTCGCCAGGCTTTCCACCGATTCCATATGCACATACTTCTGCGCCACAATGATCTCGATCGGTTTCCCCGCCGCCTTCACCGCCGCCGCGAACTCCCGGCTTTGCCGCTGAAACTCCGGCGTTTCATTCGTCCCGTACATCACCACAATGGGCACATGCAGCTTATCGATATGCCGCTGGGGACTGTACGCATTCTCCGCCGCATCGTCAATCTTCACGTATGAGCTGCGATTCGAAATTCGCACCGCCTTCAGGTCGTAAATCCCGCTCAGCAGCACGGCGCCCTTGACCGTGTCCTCCGGTAGCCCGAGATCTTTCCAGGGCGTTGTCAGCACCACTCCGGCCAAATGCCCGCCCGAAGAATGACCTGAAATATAGATCTTTTTCTTATCGCCGCCGAACGATGCGGCGTTCTTATAAACCCACGCGATCGCATGCCGCACCTGCGACACCAGAACCCCAAGATCGCCTCCCACATCCTGCACCCAGTCGAAATCCGGCGCGACATAATGCACCCCATGCCGCACGAAATTCTCGGCTGGAAATCCATAGCCGTGCGCATCCGCCACACGCCACCGTCCGCCGTGGATAAAAATGAAAATCGGCGCATTCGGACCGCGCGCCTTATACAGATCCAGCTTTTCTTTTTCGCGTTTCCCGTATGTAATGCGCTGCGGATTGCCCAGATGCTGGCGCACCACATCGCTGTCCGCCTTCAGCCGGTCCGCGAACTGATCGATATCGGGTTCGTAGACCGTCTGATCGTAGGCCGCATCCAGTTCGACCTGATCGTAATCCAGAAAAACCTTCGGGCCCTTCTTGTGCGGCGGCGGTCCCAGCACCTTCTCCTGCGCCGCCGCGACACCTGCGCAGGCGGCTCCGGCGGCTGTCAAAATCATGGTGCGGCGACTCGGCGCGTCAGTCAATTAGCTCTCCTGGGAGACGATTCTCATACCGTAGAACGACCGGTAAATAAAGAATAACGCCACCAGTAGAAAAACGCCGGAAAGGATGTACCCGAGCGTAGTGCCCTGCTGGTCCGAAAGCGAGACGGCCAGTTCCACCGCCAGCAGTCCAAACAGCGTCGTGAACTTGATGATCGGATTCAGCGCCACCGACGACGTATCCTTGAACGGATCGCCCACCGTGTCCCCCACCACCGTTGCCGCGTGCAGTTCCGTCCCCTTTTGCTTCAGCTCCGTCTCCACGATCTTCTTCGCGTTGTCCCACGCGCCGCCCGCATTCGCCATGAAGATCGCCTGGTACAAACCAAAGAATGCGATTGAAATCAGATAGCCGATGAACAGAAAGGGCTCGACGAAGGCAAATGCCAGCGTCGCGAAAAAGACCGCCAGGAAGATGTTCAGCATCCCCTTTTGCGCGTACTGCGTGCAGATCGCCACCACGGCTTTGCTGTCCGCGACGGACGCTTTTGCAGCGCCCTCCAGCTTCATGTTCTTTTTGATGTACTCCACGGCCCGATAGGCGCCCGTCGTCACCGCCTGCATGCTGGCGCCCGTGAACCAGTAGATGATCGCGCCGCCGCCCATCATCCCCAGCAGGAATGGAGGGTGCAGAATCGAAAGCTTCTCCAGATTCGTCGTCAGCCCGTCTGTCAGCGCCACAATGATCGAGAAAATCATGGTGGTCGCTCCCACGACCGCGGTCCCGATCAGCACCGGCTTCGCCGTCGCCTTGAACGTGTTGCCCGCTCCGTCATTCTCCTCCAGGTTTTCCTTCGCACGCACGAAATCCGGCCGGAATCCGTACGTCCGCGAGAGCTCGTCTTCGATCCCCGGAATATCTTCGATCAATGAAAGCTCATAAACGGATTGCGCGTTGTCCGTCACAGGACCGTACGAATCCACCGCGATCGTCACCGGCCCCATCCCCAGAAATCCAAACGCCACCAATCCGAACGCGAAGACCGCCGGCGCGAGCATCAGCGCGCCTAACCCGGTAGTGCTGATCCCGAACCCGGCCGCCATCAGCAGCAGCATGGTGAGTCCCAGCCAGAAAGCGCTGAAATTCCCGGCCACCAGGCCGGAGAGGATATTCAGCGATGCGCCGCCTTCCCTCGATGACGTCACCACCTCGCGCACATGCCGCGATTCGGTCGATGTAAACACCTTGACGAGTTCCGGTATCACCGCGCCTGCCAGCGTGCCGCACGTGATCACGCTCGAAAGCTTCCACCAAAGCGTGGGATCGTCACCCAGATTGGGAATCATGAAATAGGAAACGAGATACGTCAGCCCGATCGAAACGATCGAAGTCAGCCACACCAGAAAAGTCAGCGGTTCTTCGTAGTTGAACTTCTTCGCTTTTTCGAATTTTGCCTTCGCAATCGCTTCATTGATGTAATACGATCCCGCGGACGAGATCACCATCATGATGCGCATGGCGAAAATCCAGACCAGCAGTTGCACCTGCACCAGCGGATCGTGTACGGCCAGCAGAATAAACGAAATCAGCGCCACGCCGGTCACGCCGTAGGTTTCGAAACCGTCGGCCGAGGGCCCCACCGAATCGCCCGCATTGTCGCCGGTGCAGTCCGCGATCACTCCAGGGTTGCGCGCATCGTCTTCCTTCACGTTGAATACGATCTTCATCAGATCGGCGCCGATATCGGCAATCTTGGTGAAGATGCCGCCAGCCACGCGCAGCGCCGCCGCGCCCAGCGATTCGCCAATCGCAAATCCAATGAAACACGGTCCCGCATAATCGCTCGGAATGAAGAGCAGAATACACAGCATGATCAGCAGTTCGATCGAAATCAGCACCATTCCGATGCTCATGCCGGCGCGCAGCGGAATCTGATAGCAGGGGTAGGGAAGTCCGCGCAGGCTGGCGAAGGCGGTCCGCGAATTCGCGAAGGTGTTGACGCGGATCCCGTACCACGCCACGCCGTAGCTTCCCGCAATTCCCAGGAGGCTAAACGCCAGGATCACCAGCACCTTCACCGCCGTGAACGCCCGGAAGTACCCGAAGTACAGCAGAATGATCGCGCCGATAAATAATTCCAGAATCAGCAGAAAGCGGCCCTGAGTGAAGAGATAGGTTTTACAGGTTTCCCAGATGAGCTCGGAAACTTCCTTCATCGACTGGTGCACCGGCAGATCCCGCAGTTGCCGGTAGGTCAGAAGCCCGAACAGCAACCCCGCCGCGCAGATCAGCAGCCCCACCATCAGAAGGCTGCGGCCGTCGACCCCGAAGAAGGTGCCGATACTGAGGTCCGGCAGAACCAGATTCGCTTCGCCCCCACCGCCACTCGGGCTCGGCACGCTGGTCGCGAGGCCGGGATCCTGCGCAAAGCTCAGCACAGGAAGTAAAAGAAGGAGCAGGAAAGGAGCACTACTCAAAAGCCGTTGAACCTGCGCGTATACGGCGGTACTGCATCGGCTGAAATTCATGCGCGAATTTTCCCTAGTTGGATTTTCCGGCCTTCCCCTTGCGGCCGGTGCCTTCAATGCATCCCAGACTATCTAAATAACTTAAAGTCCCGCAACAACCGGACGCGAAGATGGTCCGAAACGGACGACCGCGTGCCCCGTGCAGGTGAAAGGTCACATCCCGTTGCATAATAAGGAGGTATGCCGATCTACGAATACCTCTGCGAATCCTGCGGGACTAAATTCGAAAAGCTCGTGCGCCGCAGCGACGAGCAATCGGCCCTCGCCGCCGGGTGCCCTTCCTGTGGAAAAAAGGAGCTCAAACAGGAATATTCGACTTTCGCGCCCCGGGCCGGAAATGCCTCTCAAACGCCCGAAATGGGCGGTTGCCCGGCCGGAATGTGCGGAAATCCGGGTCTCTGCGGTCGAAATTGACCCTCCGGAAGCATTTTTCCATCAATTCCGGCGATAGGCCCCATTCAAAAAAACGATTGCCGGGACCGTCGCCAATCGGCCATAATCGGAATTCATCCGGACAGAGTGAATACGGCGGACAGAAGACGTCCGAGCGCCTCATTTTGGCCTCCAAACCAACCGAACACGGAGTAGCATGTCAAATCTTACGGACTTTCTCAGCCTGAGTTACGGCGAACTCGAAGAATTGAACCTGAAGGCGAAGGAGCAGCGGTTAGGCCGTGTCGACCCCGGCAAGGTGCAGGAAGACCGCATCAAGTACCTGACCGACGAAAAGCGCGTGAAAGCCGTGACCGTGCTGTTCAGCGACCTCGAAGGCCGCCTGCACATGCTCGACTACGACAAGAAGTTTCTGCTCAAGAGCTTCGATAACCTCACCTTCGACGGTTCTTCGATCCGTGGTTTTACAGCACAGAAAGAAAGCGATCTCCGCCTCCATATGGATTGGCACGCCTTCTACTGGACCCCGGCCGACTACTTCGGTCCCGGCAAGGTGCTGGTGTTCGGCGAAGTGATCGATAAGGACGGCAGCCCGTATGGCGGCGATATGCGCGGCATGCTGAAGGAGTTCGCGAAGAAGCAGCACGAAGCGAACGGCTACACCCTGAACGCCGCCAACGAAATCGAAGGCTTCCTGTTCAAGGGCGTGGACGCCGAGCGCCACTATCCTGAAACTCACAAATTCGAATACGTGAACACCGGCGGCTACTACCACTCGCTGCCCGGCGACGATCTGCGCCTCTTCATCGACCGCGCCGCCGAAGTGCAGCGCGCCATGGGCTTCCAGAATGAAAAGGATCACCCCGAAGTCGCGCCTTCGCAGTTCGAAATCAACTACGGCTACGGCGACGTTGTGTCCGCCTCGGACCAGATTCAGCTCTATAAATTCCTCTGCCGCCAGGTGGCCCGCAACATGGGGATGACCGCGAGCTTCCTGCCGAAGCCGGTCGTCGGCGTGAACGGCAGCGGCATGCACACCAACGTGTCAGTCTCGAAGGGCGGCAAGAATCTGATGTGGGATCCGAACGGCGAAGAAAAGCTCAGCTCGTTCGCGTGGAGCTTCGTCGATCGCATCCTGACCGCCGGCAACGACATCTGCCTCACGCTCAACGCCAGCGTCAATGCCTATCGCCGGCTCGATCCGCACTTCGAAGCGCCTAACCAGATCATCGCGTCCGCGGTCGACCGCGGTTCGATGGTCCGCATCCCGCTCGGCAACGAGAAGAGCTCGCGCGTCGAAGTCCGCTCGGTTGCTCCGGACGCGAACCCCTACATGGCGCTGCTCTCGATCTTTAAAACGGGTCTTGAAGGTAAGATCGACGACGTGAAGAACCTGCGCTCGGCGAAGCGTTATCTGCCGGACAACATCTACACCGCTATCGACAACTTCCGCAAGTCGAAGTGGACCACGGAACTTTTCGGCGATGACGTGAAGAACCGTTACATCGACCTGAAGCTCGCTTCAGCCGACCGGTGCGCGCGTCTCCTCGGCACCGTGGTCAAGGTGCCGGAAGTCCAGTTCCACCACGAAGTCTACAACCAGTACCTCTGGAATCAGTTCTAATCGAACTGAATCTACGCTGTCGAAAAGCCCCGGTCTCACGACCGGGGCTTTTTTCGTGCCGGAGGCTACGGGGATTTGTCAGCCGACTCTGCGGCTTTGGCCGGAAAACAGCTTTCGAATTGCCTCCCGTCAGCCTCATTGAGGGCGCCAAGCGGGAACACCACTGTCTCGCCAGGAAACAGGTCCTCGATCGTCAGAGTCTTCCGCGGCAGCGGTACGTTCAACATGGACATCGCCAGTCCGGTTGTCGCTGCCACTCCGTTGCCCATCTTTTCCTCTCTGCCTTCCAGCGTGTGGGGGATTCTGAAGCTTCCATCCACGGATGCGAAGAATGTCCGGTCCGTTTGCGGCACTGGCGCCCAGGAAAGTTCGATGTCTCCTTTGTGGCTGGCAATATTGCATGCCAGGGTCAGCGATAAACCGGGGCACCGACGGCGTGGCCCCGCGGCGCCGCATCTTGTACAACGCTGGCCATGAGAACGGATTCCCAACACCGCCGCAGCTCAGCCAATCGTTCGGCAGGCTCGTGAGAGTCTCAGCCCGATGCTCATCTTGCGTCGTCCTCTTCAAGTGCCGCCAGGATATCTTGAAGATAACGAACAGCCACCGCCGACCTTCTACTCAGGATCGGCGGGATAGTATAAGCCCGCCCCGGCCCGGACCGCCGCTTTCGTAAGCGTCGCGGGAACCACATCGGTCGTCCCCATCAGGTGATAGACACTGCGGCCTGCGTCGATCAGGTAATCCGCCACGATCCGGCGATGGCAGCGCCACCAGACCGCCTCCGCGCACATGATCGCGGTACGGCGTTCCGCCGAGAGCTCCAGCAATTGCGCAAATCCCGACCGGAATGCGCCAGACAACGCATAATCCGCATAATTGTGGAAACTGCGATTGGTCCAGAACCCATTCACGTCCGGCGGAATATCCGCGGAACCGCCGCGCAATCCGCCCAACTCGGCAATTCGCCGGTGAGCGATCTGAAAACGCTCCAGCTCGCCGGGCAGCGCCTCCAGATTGTATTGGGGATTGGTCCGCGATCGCGGGATCCGTCGAATATCCACCACCAACTGTACTTCGCCCGCGCGCAGCAATTCCACAAATTCCGGAACCGAGCGCGTAGAGTGCCCAATCGTGAATACGGGCTTCGGATTCATCATGCCGTGTCCCGGATTTTCGTCAGAGCCGTTTCCTTGTGGGCCGCGATATGGTCGCTCTTGTCGCTCTGAATCTCGTATTGCGGGGCATCCGGCGACGCATGATGGCGATGACCCTTATAGTCGAAATCGCGTTCGTGAACCTTGATGATATGGCCGGTCACCCGGCCGGCTTCAGAGTTCCAGCTAACCTGATCGCCCTTGTCATATTTGGCCATCCCACTCTCCTTCTGCTCAGGAACTGCCTGCAATAGAAATTCCATCCCTACCCGAAGATAGCGCGGCTTGAAATCTGCTAATATCGAGTCCGCGCAATGCAACTGACGTAGTCTGACGGCAAAGAGGGGAGGCGCTCATGTCCGATACGGCTGAGATTGATATCAATATTTGCGATGGCGCCCGTCAGCCGCTGGAAGCAGCAATTCAATGGTCCGCGCGGGTGAGCGATGGGCGTTCCCTGATGGCTCGCCGGACTCAAATCGTCAACGGTCAGGGCCGGCAGCTCCGGATTTCCGTGCCCTTCTTCGATATGTTTTTCGATGACTATACGGTGATCGTCTCCGCCGACGGGTACCAGAATTCGGGCTGGTTTCCCGTGCCCGTTCATCCTACAGCGCCCGCGCGTCTCGATCTTTTGGCGCTGCCCAAAGATGGATCGCTCCATTTCGCCAATGCTACGTGGCCGCGCCTGAATACCGCACATCCAGAGATCGCGGCGATCATCCGCCGTGGCACAGCAAGCGACGTTGCGGCCGAAGATCTGTATGGCCGTGTTTTGGAATCGCGCCCCAAAGCTCTCGCCTGCTTCCTGAACATCATAACCGCTCTTTCCCAGATGTCATTCCCGATAAAGAAGCCTCTCGACTACTACTGGAACATCGGATGGCCCGCCGATGCCGCGACTCCCGGCGACTGGCTCAAGCAGATGGATGGAGTTTTCAAACAGGATCGCTTCTTCTGCTACGTGGATGCCAACATACTGCCTGATCTTCGGGAAGCGGCAAAAAAAGGCGCGTTTGCTCCCGAGCCAAATCCGCAGGCATTTCACCCCGATGCCACCGAGAGCTTCAAACAGACCCAGTTCGACGTCTGCAACGTCCAGCTCACGATTCACGGACATGACACAGCCCGGCTGCCAGGTCCGGACGGAACTCTGATCGACTGCGTAAAGATCGAGCCAGACATCGACTACTATAAGGATCTCGCCGCCCATGGTCTCGAAGAAGTCATCCCCAACACACTCGGACATCGGCTAACCGATCCATATGTTGTTTATATGCTCCGCTGGATGGCGGGCCGGCGAATCGGTCTGGATTTCGATCCGCTCTACACCGTGGAGTCGGCAGCAGGCGCTGTTCAGGATACACCGCCTGGATCGCCGGTTTTCCGCGCCTCGGGCGGTGGGCGATAGCAGATAGAAGCGATACCGTTTTCAGGCCGCCGTAAACGCCCCGCGGTAGTGCTCAATCTCTGTCCCCACAATCGCGATCACATCGAACCGAACCCGCCCCGGATCAGCCTGCGCGCGCCGTACATAATCCCGCGCCGCCCGCCGCAGCGCCCTCACCTTATCCGCATCCACATTGCGCTCGGGCGCGCTCCAATCCCCGGAAGCCCGCCACTTTACCTCAACGAACACGAGCGTCTCGCCCTCGCACGCAATGAGATCAATCTCTCCGCCACCCTGCGGCGGACGCCAGTTCCGCGCCACCACCAGCATTCCCTGCGAACGCAGATACCGGTGTGCCAGATCCTCGCCGTGCCGTCCCGCGTTACCATGACGGCGGAAGCGCAGCCGGTCCGCCAGGCGGTACAGAGGTTCGAGCGGGCTCAAACTCGAACTCCATCGACTTGCCCCGCACCACGTAGCAGAGATAGTGTTCCCAGAACCGCCGGAACCGCGGGAACGCGTTCACCAGAGCTTCGAATCCAAGCCATCGCCACACGGATAGTAGCCGCACCCGCACCGAAATCTCACGAAATTTTGCGGCTGTGTAATACCCGAACCCCGCGTCATTCGCCCCGAAGTACCGGAACGAAAAGCTGTTCAGATGATGCTTATGGGTCGGGTCGCAGAACGAGCTGAAATCGGTATAGTGAGGCGTCTCGATTCGAACGCGCCCGCCGGGCCGCGCCAGCCGGTGGAATTCCTCCATCGCACGGATCACGTCCGTCAGATGCTCGATGACATGAATCACCCGGATACTGTCGAACGATCCATCCGCAAACGGATAGGGAAATCGATCGAGATCGCAGATCACATCCGCGGCGGTTGCGGCGTTGATGTCGATGCCGATAGCGCCCGGATACTTCCTGACGCCGCAACCGACATCCAGAATCTTCACGATCTGACTAAAAATACCAGCGGAAGCCCACAAAGGGCGTGGTCCACGTGCCCACCATGTATTCTTCCTTCTGCGGGGTGGTCTTGAAATGCAGCGCTTTCACGCCCATCAGCAGCTCCAGATTCTGGTGCCGCCAGGAGAAAGTGGCATTGCCCTCGGTCATTACCGAGTGATGGGGAAACGCGAATCCCTCGCCTTCCACATGGAAAAGCGTGTGCTTTGTGATGGCGTATTCCATCCCCAGTCCAAATTCCGGATAAAGAATATAGGGGTTTCCCACGCCGAAACTGGCGCCCGGTGTACCAAGCACATCGTCTTCGGTGGGTGAAATCACCTCGTGCTCCGCACTGATATAGCGGATCCCCCAGATCGACTTGAACCGCAGCCGCGCCACCGGGAACTTATGCGGGAACAGAAGGTCGTCCAGATGAATGCGCCCCGTCTGGAAGTGCCAGCCCGTCCGCAGGAGGTCGCCCTTATTGAACTGGATGCTGTCGATATACGGACTGGTCGTCAGCACCTGGGTAGCGTCCCCGTGGAAGCGCTCAAAATCCACATACAGCATGCCGGTACGCGTGATCGGAATGCCCGCTTCACCTTCGATCACAAAACGCGAAGCCTTGCCGAGGCCGGAAAGCGATTCGAAAATCCCGGCATCCGCCGCGGGCTTTCCGCCATGGATATCAGGCCCGCTGTACTGCGTCACCGCAAGACCCTGGAGTCCGATGAAGAAGCTGCGCGGATCCGGATAGTCGGGCTCTTTCGATGCGGCGGCCGGAGCGCTCACGGGAGTCTGCACCCGCTCGACCTGGTCAGATGGCTGCTGCGCAAAAGACGGCGAAACCGTCGCCGTCAGGCCCGCCAGCAGGCAGGTTGCCGGGACAAACGCACGTATACAGAGTGAACGAATACTCAAAATACTCCTCACTGGTTATTGATAAAACGGGAACGGGCGCAATGCGCGCCGCTTCGCCCCATTGTCAAATTGTATACGCAGCCCATTCCCGGGCGGTTGCGCCGATCGCATACGAAGCGCCTCCGCGCAACGTGGATGATAAATTGGCTGACATGTCGAAAAACTTCTACGGCCGGTGGATCGTACTGGCATCCTGTCTGACATTCGGAATTTCCGTCGGGCTGCCGTACTACAACATGCCGTTCTTCTATGACTACTACAAGAACACCTTCCACTGGCAGTTACACGACATCACCCTCGGTTTCCCTCTCGCCGCTCTCCTGACTCTCTGGGTCGGCCCTCTCCTCGTCCCGCGCTTCAGCCCCCGCAAGCTCATCGTCGCGGGAACCGCCCTCACGCTGGCCGCCTTCGTTGGCTTCAGCCGCATGACAGGCAACATCGACGTTTACTATTTCCTCTGGTTTCTTTACACCTTCGGCTATATTCTTTCCGGACCCATTCCGCATCAGATCATGGTTTCGCATTGGTTCAAGCGAAACCGCGGCTCCGCGATGGGAATCGTCTATGTGGGCGTCGCGCTTGTGGGCGCGGGCGGACCTTCGCTGATCAAGCCGCTCACCGAGAGATATTCCTTCCAGACCGCGCTGCTGGCCATTGGCCTCGTCATGGTTGTTGCATGGCCGATCGCGCTCTTCGTGCTGAGAGACAAACCGTCGGAGATTGGCCAGTTCGCCGATGGCGACACGGAGGCTCCGCCGGACGTTCATCTTGAGCCCCATACCTTCGGCTATCTGCTCGGCCAGTGGTCGTTCTGGCTGCTCCTCATCGGCAGCCTCTGCTCCATCGGAGCGATTGGCGCCATCAATCAGCACATGAAGCTGGTCTTCGCCGATCAGGGCTTCACCAATCAGACACAGCTCAACGCCGAATGGTCCACCGCGACGCGCTGGATTCTCTGGTCCAGCATCGCCGGCCGCCTGCTCATCGGCTGGTGTTCGGATAAGCTTTCGATGAAATGGGTGATGACCGCGACGTATTTCATCGTCGCCGCTACCGTACCGCTGTTGCTCGGAGTGCACCCCGGCGGCAACGTCTACTTCTTCGCCGTGGTTTTCGGCTTTGCGATGGGAGCCGACTACATGCTGATCCCGCTGATGGCCGCCAAGCAGTTCGGCGTGAATTCGCTCGCGCGCGCCATGGCCGTCATCCTGCCGGTGAACACCATCGGGCAGACCTGGGTCCCCCTCTGGGTTTCATTCCTGCGCGAGCACTTCGGCAGCTATGGCATGCCGATGAACGTCGTCCTCGGCCTGGCCGCGATCGGCGCCATTTCGATTCTGCTGCTTCCCCGCGATACGGTTGGGCTAAAGCCGCGGGCTGCCTGATCGATGCCGCCGGGGAAGGCGTTTGGCGCGCAGTCAATATCAGTCTGGCGCCACCGGCTCCTGGCCGGCCTGTTGTAACTTTGCGCTTTCAGCCGAGTATTCGCAGGCATGGGAGCACGAGTTCTTTGTGCGCGAAGCCTTGTCTCCGGCCATTCCGCATGGGCCTCAATGGCCCTGGCCGTCGTCATTCTCGCAGGTGCTGTGGCACCTCTTCTGAGTGGTCAGTCCAATTCAGCAGTTGCTGCCTCTGTGGCGCCGTACCATTTTGAGGTTGTATCGATCAAAATCAACCGGACCGGCGGCAGTTCCGATGCGGACTTCCTTCCCGGCGGCCGCTTCAGGGGCCGAAATCTGTCGGTCCGCACGATGATCCAGATGGCGACGATGGTCGAAGATAACCAGATGATTGGCGTTCCCTCCTGGACGGACACGGTAAGGTACGACATTGACGGCAAGACGGTCAGCACCGAGCCCGTGACACAGGAGCGAAAATCGGACGTGATGATGGCGCTGCTGGCGGAGCGTTTCAGCTTTCAGGTCCATCGCGATACAAAAGAGGGCCCGGTCTTCCGTCTGGAAATCGCAAAAGGCGGACCCAGGCTTGCGGCCAATGGAACTTCCGGCCGGCTTATGAGCACCAACGCCAACGGGCCCATTGTCACCATGAAAGCCGCCAGGATATCGATGCCGAGCTTAGCGATCAGCCTGCGCCGGCAACTCGGCAGGACCGTTGAAGATCACACTCAGCTCGAAGGTGAGTTCGATTTCGAGCTGGTTTGGAATCGTGATGGGACGGGCGACTCCACGGCGCCCTCTCTGTTCACTGCGCTGCAGGAACAACTCGGTCTGCGTCTCAGAGCCGCAACCGGGAAGATTCCGACGATTGTTGTCGATCACATCGAGCGTCCAGCAGGAAATTGACTGACGGACGGCAAGATTGTTTCCGACGAATCAATTTTCGGTGAGCTTGACGCCAACATAAAACAGCCACGGATTCGCGCTGTCATCCTCGCCCGCCGCGAGTGCGCGTCCGGAGCGGTCAAACGTGTCGGCCAGCCGTATGCCCGCGGCGGCCATCTGCGCGGCCACCGTCGCGCGCGATGCATAGTAGTGCAGGCACGAATAGAAGTGCCCGGTATCGTTTAGCAGCGCATAGTCGGATTCCACCGTGCGCAATGGTCCTACGCGCCGGTGGTTCCACACCCCCAGCACGTATTGCACGGCGCTCGAGCCCAGCCGCACCGGATTCCACGACCACTTCATGTGCGGTCCTGAAAACGCCTCCTTGTAATTGACGTTGTGGCACGAGAAGCCCAGTACGCCGCCAGGCCGCAGCACTCGGCTCGCTTCCGCGAGTGCGGTCAGCCGGCCCGTGTGCGGCAGTGCGTCAATCACATTCGCGGTCGCCAGAACGAAATCGAACGATTCGTTTTCGAACGCGCGCAGATCGCGGAAGTCGGCCTGCCGGATACTAACGCCCGGAAGATTCTTCCGGACATACCGTACCATCACAGGGGAATAATCGATCGCCTCGTATCGCCGTGCCAGCGGAGCCAGATGGCGGGCGGTGCGGCCCGCCCCCACCCCTACATCCAGAACGTCGCACCCCTCAATGCGATCCCGGTATTTTCGGAAACATGCCTGTTCCACCGGCACGATGGATTTCGACAGGTAATAGAGGTAAACGCCCGGTGAGTAGTAAACCGAGCGATTGATCTCATCCTGCTGGATGGCTTCCGGCCGCACTGCCCACGCCATGCTCATCGCGTTACAGCGAGCATGACGCTTGACTGCGTCGTAGCTCCGTTGTAAGTGCAGGAAATTTTGTTGTCGCCTGCGGTCGCGCCGTTCGGCACTGTCAGGTTGATCTGGTACAGTCCCGGACTCGCGATTCCCGCATAGACTACGGTTGCCGCGGCCCCGTTGATTTCGCAAACCGGCAGCGTGGGAAGCGTTCCGTTCTGCGTCTTTGCGTTGGGGATCAGCGTATTGCTCGGGAGACCAAAGCCGACTGTCCAAAGCGCCACCGTTTCGCCGACAGTCGCGGGTGTCGAAGCGCCGGGATACAGACTCGTCGGTCCCACAATGCTGTAGTTCCCGTGCGTCGCCGTCACGTGCGCGTTGTCCTTCAGCAGCAGCATAGCGGGCGACACAGGCGCCATCGTTACCTGAAACGGATCGCTCGCGACGCCCCCATTCGTGACCACCACATTGACCGGCCCCGTCGTGCTATCGAGCGCGACGAGAGCGTTGATCTGGTCTTTTCCCGCCGTGCAGGGCGATCCTGTCGGAACGCTGCTGCAGTAATACGAAATCACCGCCGGCTTGCCATTAACCGTTACACTGACGCCATTCAGCATCGGCTCCAGTCCGGCGAGATAGTCCTGCGGTCCAACCCAGCTCAGACCGGGCGCTTGTGTCTTTGTGGAAACAAGATTCGTGCCCTGAATGGCGATCCACGCATTCTGCGACACGGTAGTGCCGCCGTAAGCCGTCGTCACGCCTGTGATCTTCGGCTTCGGCGCTGGAGTCGTCGACACCGTGACCGTCGCGCTCGCATTTTTGATCGTTGTCAGATACAGGGTGCCTGCATCCGTGAACATCGGGGCGCCCGTGAAGACAAATGTTGTGCCGGTCACCGGTCCATAATTGGTCGTCAGATCGTACTTTCCAACCGGCCATAAGATATCGAAATAGTCGCGGTAGTCGTAATACCAGATCCCCATCTGGCCTTCCGATTCATTCACGAAAACGCCTTGCGTGCCATTCATGTTTCCCGAACCCACGCCGTCCACTTCAACGAGCCCCTGCGTTCCCGCCGGCGTCGTGATATTGTCCGTGCAACAGTAAGTGCCGGGCGCCGCCGCTGTAGTATCCGTCAGAAATGTGAAAGTGACCTTCCTGGCTGTAAAATCTTTCCCTGCGAACTGACCGTCCGCGGTCCCCGTGAAAACAATCGTTTCGGGATTCCCGAAACACAAAACTGCGAATACCCCTGCGAGCAGAAGTGAGCGATGGATCATTCAGTTTGGTCCTCGCGTCCCGGCGATGCACGCCGTGTGCCACACTCTGGGAATCCTAAGGGCTTCAAACGCGCTTTTCGTACACATGTGCCGCGGAATGGGATGGAATCGCACTGCCCACTAATACGCGCCGCATGGCATTAATTGCGCCAAAATTGCCATTCGCGGGGCGGCGGGCGTGAATGATATCCTAAGCCTTCACCCCCCTCACATGGGTAGAAAAACCCCCATCACAGTTGCGTACGGCGACGGCATCGGTCCCGAGATTATGGCGGCCTCTCTCCAGATCATCCAGGCGGCCGGCGCGGAACTCGAAATCGAAACCATCGAAATCGGTGAGAAGGTCTATCTCCGGGGGAACACCGCGGGAATTGAGCTGGATGCCTGGGAATCGCTTCGCCGTACGAAGGTCTTCTACAAGGCCCCTGTCACCACCCCGCAGGGCGGCGGCTTCAAGAGCCTGAACGTGACCGCGCGCAAGCGCCTCGGCCTCTACGCAAATATTCGCCCCTGCGTTTCCTATCACCCCTATATCCACACGAAGCACCCGCGGATGAACGTGGTGATCGTCCGCGAAAATGAAGAAGACCTCTACGCGGGCATGGAATACAGGCTCTCGCCCGAAGTGATGGAGTGCCTCAAGCTCATCTCGCGCCCGGGGTGCGAAAAGATCGTCCGCTTCGCTTTCGAGTATGCGAAGCAGAATGACCGCGCGAAGGTTACCTGCTTCACCAAGGACAACATCATGAAGATGACCGACGGTCTCTTCCATGCTGTGTTCGATGAAATCGGCGCCGAGTACAGAGACCTCGAAAAAGAACATTGGATCGTCGATATCGGCGCGGCCAAACTCGCCGACACGCCCGAAGCCTTCGACGTGATCGTGATGCCCAACCTCTATGGCGACATCCTCTCGGACGTCGCGGCGCAGATCGCCGGCTCCGTCGGACTCGCGGGCTCAGCCAACGTCGGAACGCACGCCTCGATGTTCGAAGCCATTCACGGCTCCGCGCCGCGCCGGGCCGGACAAAATGTGGCCAACCCCTCCGGTCTGCTCTTGGGTGGCGTCATGATGCTTGTCCACATCGGCCAGTGGGAGGCCGCCGAGCGCGTTCACAATGCGTGGCTGCGTACCATTGAAGAAGGCGTGCATACCTACGACATTTTTGAGGAAAGCGTCAGCCGGCAAAAGGTTGGCACGAAGGAATTCGCACACGCCGTGATCGCCCGCATGGGAAAGAAGCCCGGGAAACTCGCCGCTGTCTCCTATGCCGGCGCGCGCAGGTCGCGCAAAGACTGGACTCCGGTCGAGCGCAGGAGCGATATCCAGATGGTGGGCGTCGATCTCTTTATCGGTTCCACCGGCGTCACGCCGCGGGCTCTGGGCGACGCCGTCAAACAGATTTCGCACGAAGGCCTCATCCTGAAGATGATCGACAATCGAGGCACTATTGTCTATCCGGATGGCATGGCCGAAACATTTCTTACCGACAGCTTCCGTTGCCGCTTTGAAGCGGGCGGCGCGACCGTAACGCACGCGCAGATCGCGGGCATTTACCAGAAGCTGACGGCAGCCGGTTTCGACGTAGTCAAGACTGAATCACTGAGGACATTTGATGGCAAACCAGGTTTCACGCTCGCGCAGGGACAATAGGGCTGGCAAATCCACCGCCGCTAAGGACACGACATCATCTCCGCTCGTGTCCGTCATCATGGGGAGCAAATCCGATTGGGAGACCATGAAGGCGTCGAGCGACGTTTTCACGGAATTCGGCATTCCGCACGAATGCCGCGTGATTTCGGCGCACCGCACCCCCGAACTCCTGATGGAATTTACGGCGACCGCCGAAGATCGCGGCATTGAAGTGATCATCGCGGGCGCGGGCGGTGCCGCCCATCTCGCGGGCGTCACCGCCGCTCACACCGTGCTCCCGGTGCTCGGCGTTCCCATCGAAAGCAAGGCGCTGAAAGGCATGGATTCGCTGCTCTCAACCGTACAGATGCCGGGCGGAATTCCCGTCGGTACCCTCGCCATTGGAAGCGCGGGGGCCAAGAATGCCGCGTTGTTTGCGATTGCCATCATGGGCACCAAGAGGGCCCGCTTCCGCGAAAAACTGAAGGACTATCGCGAGAAGATGAAACGAAAGCTGGCCGAAGAAACGCTGCCGTGAAGATCGTTTTGCCTGGCTCCGCGGTCGGAGTGCTGGGCGGAGGCGAAACTGCCCGGATGCTCGCCCTTGCGGCGTATCGCATGGGTTACCGGGTCTACGCCTTCTCGCCCGCGGACGCGTGGGGCGACGTTTCCATTACCGCGGGCTGGGACGATACGGAGCGGCTCCGTGAATTTGCCGCCTCCGCCGATGTCGTCATCGTTGCGTCGGACGACGTGCCCCTGTCCGCGCTTCAGGCCGTCGCCGAGTCTTCCAACCTCCAGCCCGGCCCGCGCGCGTTCGAAGCCGCTACACGACACACCCTGGTGGAGCGTGACCCGGCGAAGGCGGTCGCAGCGGACTTCGTGATTATTGGCGTGCGCAGCGTCAACGGGTCGTCGATGTTTTACGATCCGATCGCGGTCGATCGTGTCAATGGCGTCGCCGATATTTCCCGTGCGCCTGCCGCCATCAGCCTCAGGCCCGCCCATCAGGCGACGGAAATTCTCCGCCGGAAAATGGAGGAGCTGGAGATTACCGGCGTCGCCTGTGGCAGTTTCACCCTGACTGCTGACTCTCAGTTGCCGCTGCACGAATTCAATGTCGGCCCCCATCGCGCCGGCGACGTGACCGTCGTGGCGTCGGTGACCAGCCAGTACGAGCAGCACCTCCGCGCCGTCTGCGGTCTTCCGCTGGGCAGCACGGACCTGCTTCGACCCGCGGCCATGGCAGTCCTGTCGGAGGAAATCTGGAGCGCCGGCGACCCCAACTGGGCCGCGGCCACGGCCATGCCCGAAGTGAAACTGCACCTGAACGGCGTCCGGTCCGGCTTCCTCACCGGTACCGCCGCCTCAGGCACACTTGCCAAACAAATCGTCCGCGCCGCCCGCGCCAGTTTGTCAGCGAAATAGATGCTACATGCCGTCGATGACCGCGTTCAGCGTAGCGCTGGGCCGCATCGCTGCCGCACACTTCTCTTCGTCGGGGAAATAATATCCCCCGATGTCCACCGGCTTGCCCTGTGCAGCCAGCAACTCCCGCGTGATTGTGACTTCAGACGAAGCCAGCACGGCCGCTATCGGAGTAAAGCGCCGCTTCAGTTCTCCGTCCTCGTTCTGCGCGGCGAGCGCTTTCGCCCACGCCAGCGCCAGATAGAACGTGGAACCGCGGTTGTCAATCTCGTTCACCTTCGCCGAGGGGTAACGCGAGTCTTCGAGATACTGACCAATGGCCTCGTCCAGCGTCTTCGCAAGGATGCCCGCACGCCGGTTACCGCCATTCGTGGCTATCAACTCAAGCGAAGGCGCCAGCGCGCAGTATTCGCCGAGCGAATCCCAGCGCAGATGGCCCTCCTTCAGCAGTTGCTGCACGTGTTTGGGCGCTGAACCGCCCGCGCCCGTTTCGAACAACTGGCCGCCCTGAAGCAGCGGCACGATGGAGAGCATGCGAGCGCTTGTCCCCAACTCGAGAATCGGGAACAGGTCAGTCAGGTAATCGCGAAGCACATTTCCCGTGACCGAGATCGTGTCCTCGCCGCGCCGGATTCGCGCGAGCGAAAACTTCATCGCATCCACGGGTTTCATGATCGTGATGTCGAGCCCGGAGAGATCGTGATCGCCCAGGCAGGTTTTCACCTTCTGAATGATCTGCGCGTCGTGGCCGCGATCCGGGTCGAGCCAGAACACCGCGGGTGTGCCGGCTGCCCGCGCCCGCGTCACGGCGAGCTTCACCCAGTCCCGGATCGGCTCATCTTTGGTCTGGCAGGCGCGGAAGATATCGCCACTCTCAACGGTTTGTTCGAGCAGCGTCTTGCCACCGGCGTCCACTATGCGAATCTTTCCGTTGCCGGGGGCCACGAACGTCTTGTCGTGCGAACCGTATTCCTCGGCCTTCTGAGCCATAAGCCCAACGTTGGACACGCTGCCCATCTTTGCCGGATCGAACTGACCGTTCTCCCTGCAATCCTCGATCACCGCCTGGTAAATCGTGGCGTAGCAGCGGTCCGGAATCAGCGCAACAGTGTCCTGCAGCGCATCGTCTTTGTTCCACATCCTGCCGCCATCGCGGATCAGTACCGGCATCGACGCGTCGATGATGACGTCGCTCGGAATGTGCAGGTTGGTCTTGCCCGCGCGCGTATCCACCATCGCCAGCGCCGGGCGCTTCTCGTAACAAGCCGCGATATCGGCCTCGATCTCAGCCTTTTTCCCCGCGGGAAGCCGGTCGAGTTTATTCAAAACGTCGGCCAGCCCGTTGTTGACGTCGGCGCCGATCTGCGCGAGCGTGTCCGCATGTTTCCCGAAGGCATCGGCAAAATACTCCGCCACACAATGCCCGAACATGATGGGGTCCGAGACCTTCATCATCGTGCACTTCAGGTGAAGCGAGAGCAGGGCATTGTCCGCTTTTGCGGCGGCGAATTGCTCCTTATAAAACTTGCGGAGCGCCGCTACATTCATCACCGCGCAATCAACCACTTCGCCCTCGGTCACCCGCACTTTCTGCTTCAGCACTTTCGCCGCGCCGGCAGAATCAACAAATTCGATGCGGGCCTCAGTGGCGGCACTCGCCGTTATGGACTTCTCACTGCCAAAGAAGTCGCTGTTGTTCATATGGGCGACGCGCGTCACCGAGCCGGACACCGGCCACGGCTTCATCATCTTGTGTGGATGCTTGCGCGCAAACGCCTTCACGGACGTCGCGGCGCGACGATCGGAATTGCCCTCGCGCAACACAGGATTTACGGCCGAGCCCAGAACTCCCGCATAGCGGGCCTGCACCGCGCGCGCCTCCTCTGTGGAAGGGGCATCCGGATAGTCGGGAATGTTGTAGCCCTTCGACTGCAGTTCCGCAATCGCATCTCGCAGTTGTGGAATCGAGGCGCTGATATTGGGAAGCTTGATGATGTTGGCATCCGGCGTTTTGGCAAGTTCCCCGAGACGCGTCAACTCGTCGGGAATCCTTTGGTCTTCACGAAGTCGATCCGGGAACGCGGCCAGAATACGGCCCGCGAGCGAGATATCGGCGGTCTCGATCTCCACCCCCGTGCCTTTGAGGTACGCTCGCAGAATGGCCAGCAGCGAGTATGACGCGAGAGCCGGCGCCTCGTCCGTCTTGGTCCAGGTAAGAGTCATATTATTTATCGGGAAAACCGATTGCACAGGATAACATGACTCCTCGGTGAATCACGCCAAGCCCTTGATTTTACTGGTTAATTCACCGCTGTGGCTGGAGCGGTCCGTGCCATCCCGCCGGAAACCCTCGCTCTGCAGTGACGCTCAGTTTGCAATCTTTCACGGATTACTTTACAGTACAAAGTATGCGCCGCGCTCACTGGCCCGCCGTCTTTGCAGCCGCCATCTTTATCGGCTGGGCACATTCCCATACCGACGAAATCCCCGTCGTCCTCGGTTTTGTCCTGCTGTTAAGCGCCATCCTGGGCCTCGCTTTCCCCTCGCGTCCCTGGCTTACCGGCCTGATCGTCGGCTTGCCCCCATTTCTGGTTGAAACTCTCGTCCACTTCGGCGTCATCCACGCCCCATATCCCGCCTCGAAAGGCATCCCGTGGGCCGCGCTTCTCGGACTCGTGCCCGGAATCGGCGGCGCGCTCTTCGGCTCCGCCATCCGCCACCTCAACCGCCAGCAAAATCGCGCCAGCTAGAATGGCTGGTTGATGAAGACAGCCTTCCTCTTTCCCGGCCAGGGCTCGCAGTTCGCGGGCATGGGCAAAACGCTCGCCGGGAATTTCGACGCCGCCCGCGAAACCTTCGAACAGGCCGATGAAGCCCTCGGCTTTTCCCTCTCCAGACTCTGCTTCGAAGGCCCCGAAGATCAGCTCAGGCTTACCGAAAACACCCAGCCGGCTCTCGTCGCTGTTTCCATCGCGGCATGGAGAGTCCTGCGCGTCGAAGTCGGTGAGCCCGATTACGTTGCGGGCCACAGCCTCGGTGAATACTCTGCGCTCGTGGCCGCCGGTTCTCTCGATTTCGGCGATGCTCTCCGCACCGTCCGCAACCGCGGCCGTTACATGCAGGAAGCCGTGCCTGCGGGTGTCGGTGCCATGGCCGCCATCCTGAAACTGCCCGCTGGAGCGCTCGATGGCATTCTTGCCGAAGCGGCGCAGGGCGAAGTCGTCTCCATCGCCAATCTCAATTCGCCGGACCAGACCGTCATCGCCGGCCACAAAGGCGCCGTCGACCGCGCTATGGAACTCGCCAAAGCCGCGGGCGCGAAGCGCGTCGTCCCGCTGCCCGTCAGCGCACCCTTCCATTGCTCGCTGATGAAGCCCGCGCAGGAGCGCCTCAAGGCCGATCTCGACGCGATCGCTTTCGCCAACCTCCGCATGCCCCTCATCAACAACTGGCGCGCCGAGGAAGTCCTCTCTGGCGCCGATGCCCGCGAAGGACTTTACCAGCAGGTGCCGAATTCCGTTCGCTGGGTCGAATCAATGGAGAAACTCGCAGCGCTCGGCGTCGAGCGCTGGTTCGAAGTCGGCGCGGGCTCCGTACTCTCCGGACTTCTGCGCACCATCGTCGCCGGTGCAAAGGCCACCTCATTCGGTGAGGCGAAAGATATCGAAAAACTCGCCGCTGTTCGCTAATTCCAGGTGATTCGCGATGACGGCGTCTGCATTGCTCGCGTCTTCGCCGCCGCGGTATAGTCGTCCGGAACGACGCCATCCAGCGTGACGTCCACATGGAAATGGCTCAATGGCGCTTTCGTCGTAATCACCGCTTCCTTCGACGCCAGCCCCGTTGAGAACGAATGCTGCTCCACCGGATTGAAGCCCAATTCCGCGGGAAACGGCGAATACGAGAAATCCCGGACATAACTCTGCACGCCTCCGCGCGTCCCGGCATATACACGCTTGCCCGGCCAGCGGAAAATCGACCGGCAGGCAAGCTGATCGAGCAGCCCCTCCGAGCATTGCAGCCCATCCACCGTATTCACCGGCGGTCCGCTCCCGAGCGGAATAGTGGCGCTGTGCGGATCGCCAAACAACGTCAGATAGATCTTCGCCCTGGCCGTCAGGGGACGCGCCCGTTCCATCATGAGAAACGCCGGATCCACCGGCAGGCTCGCATCAACGATGTTCTCTCCGCTCTCCACCGGAATCGGCGCTACAACTCCCGAACTCCACGATCGTCCATCACTTGCTTCCAGCCTCACGCTGATCGAGTCGAAAGCCACCTCGCGATTTGCCGGAACTCCGTTCAATCGTAACGGCAAACAGATCCTTTCCGGTGGCGCCGGACCTTTGCGCGGTCCCATACCAGAAAACACGCTGTATTTCACGGAGGCAAGATCGACCTTCAGCGAAGCCGCATTGAACGATTCCCGCGATATTGCCGCCTGGACAGACATCATCACCGGCCACGGCAACAAAAGAAACACCGCACCCGCGGCTGCCACGCCAGCCACCGCCGTCTTCCTCCCTTTTTCCGAATTCCGTGTCCGGTACTGCGAATACAGCACAATCGCCGCGAACGCCACCACAATCGCCATCACGATGAAGTCGCGCACCCAGTCCATAGCCTGAGGACCGGGCTTCGCTCCCGGAAGAAACTGGCTCCAGGAAAAGTGCCCGTACACCACGCCCTCTGCGATCAAAACCTCTGCGACGACAATGAACTCGTTCACCAGAAAAGGAATCAGCCCGGAAGTCAGCGACGCCAGGCACATCACGGGCAGAAAGAGGCACGTGATGTAGAGCGCCTGGGACCACAGCAGCCCCGCCAGGCTGGAAGAGAGCGAGAAATCGTGTGCCACAATGGCGTAAATCTGCGCCGCCAGCAGCGGCAAATCCAGGAACAACAAAACGAACAGAACCTTCGATCCGAACAGACTCTGCCAGCGGTAGGGCCGCGTGATCCAGAATTGGTTGTATCCGGGAATGGGCTCGGCATGAATAACCCGCGCGATCAGGTAATTCATTGCCAGCAACGCCAGAATTTCCGCCGTCGGCGCCGCGGTATAGCCCAACAGCGCCACCAGTGCCAGCACGAGAACGATCTCCCCGCGCAGGTACCGTGCGTCTTTCCGAAGGATATGCAGCGCCTGTCCCATCACGCCGCCTTCCCTGGGGTTGGAGATGAACGGTGCCGCGCCAGCGTCAGGAAGATCGCGCGAAGCGGCATCTGCTGAATGGAAACCTGCGGCGCGTCTCCGAACACCCGCCGTATATCGCTCGACGTTCGCTCCGCTTCAAACTTCGATTCGACGAACCGGACCACATTCCCGGAAACTTCGCGCCGTACCCACCCCTCCGGCCAGCCCGCTTCCGTCGAAGCGGACGGCGTTGCCGCGAGCGTCACTTCCACCTGCCGGAATCGCGCCGAAAGGGATGCCATCTCTTCCGAGAAGCTCAGCCTGCCGGCATGCAGATAGCCGACATGCGTGGCGAACGTCTCCAACTCGCCCAAATCGTGAGATGAGACGAATATCGTGGTCTCTCCGGCGCTGGCCGCCAGGCTGTTCACCAGGTCTTCGCGCACCAGCGGATCGAGCCCTGTGAAGGGCTCATCCAGCACCAGCAGCTTCGGCCGATACGCCAGCGCCGACGCCAGCGCGGCTTTCATCCACATCCCACGCGAGAAATTTTTCAGCTCGCGGTCGAGCGGCAGTTCGAAATGCCGCACCAGTTTCGCCGCCCGCGCATCGTCCCAGTTGGGATAGAACGGCTTCAGATAACTCATCAGGTATTTGACCGTCATCCATCCCGGCATTTCCTGGTTTTCCGAGACGTAGCCGATCTGCGTGAGATCATCCGGGCCCAGCCGCCTAGAATCCACACCGAACATCTCCACCGCACCCGAGGTCGGCTGCTGGATGTTCATCATGATCTTGATGGTGGTGGTCTTTCCCGCGCCGTTCGGACCGATCAGCGCGAACACGCTGCCCGCGGAAACATCGAAATCGAGTGAATTCAGAACCGGAACTTTGCCGTAGGTCTTCGACAGACCGGAAGCGCGAAGCGCGCCGCTCATTCGTCCCTCCGGGCGTGGCGACGCCCTGTCAAGAGACACGCACAGCGGTGAATTTGTTCCCGAAATGGCGCGATCAGGGCAAAAAAATCCGGCCGATTTCCTGAGCGTCTGGTTCGCCGAAATCCACCAGAATGTTCGACAGCATGACCACGATTACCTTTGAATCGGGATACATCATGATCATCGCGCGTCCTCCGTCGATCGTTCCTCCATGATGAAATACCCGATTGCCTTTCGCATCTTTGCCGATGCGCCACGCAATTCCCACCCCTGTTTCCTCGCCGGACCGCAACCGCTGCGGCGTAAACATCAGCTCCAGCGTTTCGCGGCGAAGAAAACCGGGTTCGAGCATGGCGGAGCCAAACAGTGCCAAGTCTTCCGCGTTCGAAAGAAATCCGCCCCCGGCCCACTTATAGCTGTTATCGACGTAAGCCGCGGGACGTAATTCGCCCTTTTGATCGCGCTGGTAAAACGAGGTCCTCCAGGGGACAATCTCCAGCGCCTGATCGGCATGGAGACTGCGCAGCCCCAGCGCGTCGAAGACGGCGTGCTGCATATATGTCAGGAAGGGTTCACCCGAGGCGGCCTCCATCACGACGCTGATCAGATTCCACCCATAACTCGAATAGGAATATTTCGTTCCCGGCTCAAAAAGCAGAGGATCATTTTTAAAAATCCCGAGCGCCGCCGAAACGCTGTCATAGTGCGGCGCGCCCTTCAGCGTTACCGCGAAGTCTTCGTCGCTGTAATGGCGGATTCCGGCCAGATGACCTGCCAACTCCCGCGTCGTAATCGGCCATTGCTTTTGCGGAAAGTCAGGAACGTAGCGTTGAATCGGGGCATCGAGATCGATTTTGCCCTCTTCCACCAGACGGGCGAGCCCCGCGGCGGTCAAAATTTTCGAGACACTGCCCAGACGAAATCGGGTCAGCGGCGTCACGGCAGCACATTGCTCCACGTTCGCAAAGCCGAAGCCCTCCGACCAGATAATTCGTCCGGAGCGCGCCACGGCGATGGAAAAGCCCGGGATCCGTTTCGCCGCAATCAGGTCCTCGACGACTTTGTGCGCGCGAGAGATCTCTGTCGAAATCGGAGCAGCGCACACTCCACCCGCGAGCGCCGCTACTGACAGGAGCGCGGAGAACAATCGGGTTCGCATGGAACTATTCCTGAGCGCCGGACGACCGCAGGAACGCCGCGACATCGGCGTGCTTGCCTTGCAGCGCCATACTCAAAGGCGTTCGCCATTCGCCTGAGTGATTAATGCCGGCATCTGCCCAGGCGCGCGCATTGGGATTGGCCCCGCGTGCAACCAGCAGCTTCACTACATCGAGATGCCCGCCCCAGCTTGCCTGTATGAGGGCGTTCTCATCATCCGGTACGATTTGATCGATCCACGCACCGCGATCGAGCAGAAGCGAAACGATATCCGCATGACCTGACGCCGCGGCGGCGATCAGCGGACAACCATCGCCACGAACAGCCATATTGGGATCGGCGCCGCGATCCAGCAGAAGCTTGACCACCAGAGCACGACCCGCGCGGGCCGCGGCGATCAGTGGACTGCCGTCACCGCTGATGGAAGCGTTGACGCGCGCGCCTGCATTCAGCAGCGAAGTCATCGCCGCCACATCGCCCCGTTGCGCGGCCTCCAGCAGCATTGAGTCTTCGCCGCTCGATCGAGCCACGGCTCGCGCGGGAGCAAACGTGAACACCACCAGCGTTGTCGCTGCAATTGCGAGAAGCCTGGCCCGCATTCCCGCGCCGCCTCGCCGCCGGCTGTTGTCAAGCAATGCCGCTACCCGGATCGACAGGTCGCTGCGTTTTGCCATTCCCAATGCAAGCTCCACGCGAGCATGCGACATTTCTTCCGCCAGCGCCACAAGCTGCCTCGCATACGCGGAAGGCTCGTGATCCCGCAGCACCGCATCGTCGCACGCCATCTCGGCTTCGAGGCAGAAGCGCCGCCGCGCCATCCAGACGAGCGGATTGACCCAATAGATCGCGCACACTGCCTGAACCAGCAGAAGCAAACGCCAGTCTCGCCGCTGGATGTGTGCGATTTCATGCAGCAGCGCATGACGCAACTCTGCTTCAGACCACGTCCGCGCGCTCAGGGGAAGAATAATCGAGTGTCGCAGCACGCCGAACGTCAACGGCGCCGGTACCTTCTTGTGGAGGAGAACCTCAATCCCCCCGGAGGAGAGCTCAGGGGAGGGAAACCCCTCACGACGAATCCGGTACAGCCGAACCACATCGATGTTCAGGCGAGCTAAGAAGAAAACGACACCAGACAGCCACGCTGCGCGAAGCCAGGCGTCCCAGGCAATTCCGCGGGACGGCAACTCCGCAGGGGGTGATTCTGCTCGGGTAAGCGGTGCTGGTTGCTGCATCGATACGTGAACCGGAATCCGCACGGGAGACTGGATCGGGATCAGCGGCAGAACCGGCAATGCGACCACCGCAATGAACGCCGCCTCAAGCACGAGGTGCCGAATGGAAGCA
>Ga0134125_10001782_pt1 | contig 26119 bp, 26 predicted proteins | sample KB31751_FD_96464 | JGI IMG/M metagenome (GOLD analysis project Ga0134125, IMG submission 96464) | Terrestrial soil microbial communities with excess Nitrogen fertilizer from Kellogg Biological Station, Michigan, USA - KB3-175-1 | ecosystem: Environmental > Terrestrial > Soil > Unclassified ...
AGCACGCGCCCGGCGTCGAGCAAGATGGCAACGTCGCCCAACAGGCCGGCTTCGGTGAAGTCGTGCGTCACCTGCAGCACGGTGACGCCGAGCTCTCGATGTAGCGCGCGGACCGTGCGGCGCGTGCGGGAACGCAGACGCGGGTCGAGGGCGCTGAACGGTTCGTCGAGGAGCAACACCGATGGCCTAACGGCGAACGCCCGAGCGAGCGCGACTAACTGCCGCTCTCCACCGCTCAACGTGCGCACCGGTCGACCGTACAGCGCCAACGCTCCCACTCGCTCGGCGATCTGCTCCGCGTATTTGGCGTCAGCCGCCCCATACGCCACGTTGTCGGCGACGGTCAGATGCGGGAAGAGATAGCCGTGTTGGTACACGATGCCCAATCGCCGGCGTTCGGGAGGTTCGTTGGTCACATCGCAGCCATCGAGCATCACCGTCCCGGACTGCGGTGCAATGATCCCGGCAAGGGTCTCGAGCAGCGTGGTCTTGCCGGAGCCGGCTGGCCCGATGACCACCCCATACTGACCAGCGGGCACCGCGAACGTGATGTCGCGCAGCCGAAACGTTCCCGCCTGGGCGTTGAGTCCCGCGACCCCGATCACACGTCCGTTCCCGCGCCGCGGTCTGGCCGCAGCGCCCGCAGCGCAACGAGCGGGATGAGCGCGAGAATCGACAGCACGGCGGCTACCGGCAGCGCCTCCGTTAGGCCGAAGCCGGTGAACCGGTCGTAGCTCAACACACTCACGACTTTCGGGTTGTACGTGAGGATGACGATCGCCCCGAACTCGCTCACCGCGCGCGCCCACATCACCACGGCGGCAGCGATCAGCCCGCGGGCGGAGAGCGGTAATGTCACACGCCTAAACGCGCGCCATGCCGGGTCGCCTAACGTCCGCGCCACCGACTCATACCGCGGATCCACGCGCGCGAATGCCTCCCGCGCGGCACTGATGTAGAGCGGCGCCGAGACGAACACCATTGCGCACACGATCCCGATGGGCGATCCGGCCACCCGAATTCCCGCCTGCAGCAGCGTCCGCCCAACCACGCTCTCCCGCCCCAGGATCAGGAGCAGCGCGATGCCGGCGACAGGATGGGGAATGAGCAACGGCAGATCGAGGATTGCCGCTGCGACGGCCTTCCCGCGGAACGGCCGCCGCGCCAACACATAGGCCAGCGGCGTCCCGCCTAACGCACCAACGGCCGCGGCGAATGTGGCCGTGACCGCCGTGAGCCACAGCGAGCTCCTCAATTCGGTGTCCGTGAACAACTCCCCCACCCCCGACTTCCCGCCACCCACGACGAGCCGCCCAATCGGCGCCACCAAGAACAACAAGAAGAGTGATCCGAGCAGCGCCGCAACAACGCTCGCCGTCCGGTGCGCCGCCATCGAGCGCGGAGCAGCGTGCCCTTCCACGCCCAGACTCCTCACTGCGCCGATACCGCCGCCTGCACGGCCGCGGGCGCTCCGCTCCCGATGATCACCGGCGTGTCTAACGCATCGAGCTTGGTCGCGTGCAACAAACTCCTCCCTTCCGGCGACAGCAAGAACGCCACGAACTTCTCCGCCATGCCCGGATGCGGCGCGGCCTTCGGAATCGACAACGCATACACGATGGGCTGCCCCTTGATCGTCAGCGTGTCCTTGGGCGTCTTGCCCGCCACCTTCACCGACGCCTTCGCATAGGTGGCAGTGTCGGCCGGCGTCCCCAGATCGATCGCCGCCGGCAGCGTGATGTACCGGAGCTTGGTCGCCTGCGCGAGCGACTCGTACGACCAGATGTAGTCGAACTCGCCGGCCTGCAGCACGCCCACCAAGTCCGCCTCCTTGGGCCGCACGTTCTTCGCCGGCGACAACTTCATCAACTTGTCGTACAACCCGGGCTGCTCATAGTACTCCTCGGCGAGTTGCAGCGTGAGCAGCGTCCGATATCCGTTCGGATCGAGATCCGGATTCGCCCGCCCCAACGCAATGCCGGGACGCTGCAGAATCTTCGGCCAGTTCGCGCTGTCCACCTCCGACGCGAACTTCGACTTGTCCGTGAACGCGAGCACCATGCGGTTCCGCGCGAATTCCGCATACCACGTGGTCTGGTTGGGCATGAGCAGCTTCGGGAACACGTCGTAGTCGGCGAGCACCACCACATCGGGAATCTGATGCAGCTCGGTGAGCTTCCGCGCGATGTCGAGACTGCCGCCGTTCTCCTGTTGTACAGTCACGTGCTCGCGCGCCGCGAACGTGTCGAGCGCAGCCCGGATCGGAATGGCCACGCTCGCGGCCGTGTACACCACGATCGGGCCTCCACCGTTGCCTGCGCTCTCGCCCGACTCGGGCGACGGCTTACTGCAGGCTGCGACGACAGCGAGTACCAACGGAAGCGCAAATCGAATGCGCATGCTGAGCCGGCGCGTCGTGAACGTGGAGCTCACGTGTCGAGAATCTCGCGCTCGGCGCGCTCGACGAGACGGTAAATCGACGCATTGACGCGGCGGTAGGCGCGCGCCACGCCCTGCGCCTTGTCCGTCAGGCTTGCACCGCCGCCCGCCTGCCCGCCGGCCTGCCGCTCGACCAACGCCTGCCCAACGAGCAACTCGGCCCGCGTGATCCAGGCGAGCGCGTGGCGATAGCCGATGCCTAACGACGCGGCGGCGGCGCGGATCGACCCGCGGGCATCGATCTCCTCCAGCATCTGGATGAATCGCGGCCCGATGATCTTGTCGCCGTCGCGCACCACGATGAGCACCGCGCGCGCCCGCGCCCCGCCGCGCCAGCGGACGCTGTTGCGGCAGGGCCGAGCGCCGCGCTCAGAAGTTGGCGATGAGCTGGACGACGACTTCATTTTGCGGATGCGTTGGACGCTGAGACTTCACGACCCAGTCCGTCACAAATCGCAGATTCTCTTTGGGCGACATCAGATTCACGCCGAACGTCGACCACCCCTGCCACGTGTCCGTGTTCGTGCCATCCGACTGCCTCGTGTCGTTGAACCATTCTCGCTTGAACACCGGCTCGAGCCACGGCAGCACCTTGTACGCAGCCAACACATAGCCGCCGCCGGCGTCCTGGTGCGCGCCGCCCAGCGGGCGTGAACGATGGATGCCCTCGCCCTCCACGATCAGGTCGCGCCACTCGATGCGCGCGTCGTACCCCTTGATGTGGTCGGCCCCCTCGTTGCCCAGTTTCGCGGCGAGCGCCAACCACGGCACGGGCGTCACCGTTAGGCGACCGATGAGCAGCTCGAGGCCGTTCGGGTTCGCCAGCGCGTTCGCTCCCTGCCCGTTGGTCACCGACGCGTCGGCTGTGACGTAGTGCGACCACTGCACCTGTCCCATCACACCGATGTCGCGCTTCGGAGTCAGCTGGTCGATGGCCGTGGAACGGTTCGCGGTGCGCAGGTACGCGAACGACGTGAGATACTCCAGGCTGAACGGCTGCTTGAACTGCCCGACGATGAGCGCGGGATGCCATTGGCCCCACCTGAGCAAGTCGGCGGCGGGCTGCGCGAGTTCGACATACGCATCCGTGAGCTCGAACCCGTGCACGGTGTTGTCCGAGCCCACCGTTTCGCTCTGGTTGCCCGAGAAATCGGCTTGCACGCGCACGGCCAGGTACGGCAGGGGCGCCATCATCGCCGTGAGCCGCGCGCGATTGACGGAAAAGCTCGTCGAGTCGCCATGCTTGGTGTCGCGCACGGAGAGGTAGCCGCCCAGCTTGACGCTGGACGACAACGTGCCTAACGGTAACACCGGCGTGGGCACGAGCGGATACTGGGCCGCGGCCGCCGCGGGAACGTGAGCGAACAGGAACGCCGCGACGATCGCGACGCCACGGGTACGAGAGAATCGCATGGACGATGGCGTGGTGGACCGTTGTTACCAAATAGTAACAGCCAACCTGCAGCCTATCCAACAGACCGGCAAGACCGTCCGGGACTGGAACCGGACGCCCCGCCATCCGTATAGTTGGGGGATTCTACTCCCCGCCTCGCCGGACTCGTCCATGACCGCTGCCGTCAGCATCGACCACATCTCGAAACGGTTCGCCAACCACGTCGCCGTACGCGACCTCTCCCTCCAGATCCCGACCGGCATGGTCTACGGCCTCCTGGGCCCCAACGGCGCCGGGAAGACCACGACCATCCGGATGATTCTCGACGTCCTCGAGCCGGATTCCGGCACCATCCACATCATGGGCGCGCCTAACGGACGGCCGGGCGTCGTCGACCGCGTGGGCTACCTGCCCGAAGAGCGCGGCCTCTACCGCCGCATGACCGTGCGCCGCGTGCTCCTGTTCCTCGCGCAGCTCAAAGGCGTCGCTGCCGCGGACGCCGCGCGCCGCATCGACGCCTGGCTCGAGCGTCTGCAGCTGGTCACGGCCGAGCGTGATTGGGGCGATGCGCGAGTCGAGGAGCTGTCGCGCGGCATGCAGCAGAAGGTCCAGTTCATCGGCGCGCTGGTGCACGACCCCGACGTCATGATCCTCGACGAACCCTTCAGCGCCCTCGACCCGATCAACGCGCAAGCGCTCAAGGACATCATCATCGAGCTCAAGCGCGCCGGGAAAACCGTGATCTTCAGCACGCACCTGATGGAGAGCGCGGAACGCTTGTGCGACGCGGTGTGCATCATCGCCCAAGGCACCAAGCTCGTGGACGGCACGCTGGCCGAGGTCCGCCGGGCGCACGGCGTGCAACAGGTGGCGCTCGCGCTGGAAGGCGGCACGCGCAATGGCGTCACGCGGATCCTCCAGGATCGAACGCTCATCGCCCGCGTCGACGATTCGAACCAGGTGATCGAGCTCGACCTGGCGCCGTCCGCGGATCCGCAGCGGCTCCTGCGCGCGCTGATCGAAGCCGGTGCCGTGGTGCAGCGATTCGAGCTCGTGCAGCCATCGCTGCACCGCGTGTTCGTGGATCGCGTGTCGGCCCTCTCGCCTAACGGAGAGGCGATGGAGGCGGCCCATGCGTAAGCTCTGGATCGTCGCGCAACGCGAATTCATGGAGCGCGTCCGCTCGCGATGGTTCGTCGTGAGCACGGTGCTCGTGCCGGCGTTCGTCGGCCTCGTCATCTTCATCCCCGTCTACTTCACGTCGCGCGCAGCAGTATCGCCGGACATGGCACGCATCACCATCATCGACGCGTCCGGCAGCGGTATCGGCGGCCGCGTCGCAGCACGACTCGACAGCGGCGTCGCGGCCGACATGGCACCGCGCTATGAAGAAGTGGTGCCGACGGCCGTCGCGGCCGCCGAGTCGAGCGCCGCGCGCGACGTGATCGGGGGAAGGCGCAAAGGATACCTCGTGCTCGGCCCCCTCCTGTGGCCGAAGCCCGACGTCCGCTACTCCGGATCGAATGCGACGTCCACGATCGAGATGTCGAAGTTGCAGCGGGTCGTGCACGATGAGCTGATCGCGACGCGGCTCCGTTCGGCGGGCATGGACCCGCGCCAAGTGGAGGCACTCACGGCGTTAGACCTCCAGATGTCCACCGAGCGCCTCACCGCTCGCGGTCGCGGCGGATCGGGAGAAATCGGAAGCATCGTAGCCTTCATCGTCGCGTTCGTACTGTACATCACGATTTTCTTTTACGGCCAGATCGTGATGCGCGGTGTTATGGAGGAGAAGCAGACACGCGTGGCCGAAACCGTCGTGTCGAGTGTGCGACCCGACACGCTGTTGTTCGGCAAAATTCTGGGCATTGGTGGAGTCGCTGCCGCGCAGCTCGGTATATCAGGGTTGGCGACGGTGTTTCTCATCCAGAATCGTGCGGCGTTGATGGCGCGTCTGCACGTGGAAGCGTCCAACTATGCGCTGCCCCACGTCACACCAGGGATGGGCGCTCTGCTCGTCGTCTACTTCATCCTCGGGTACATCGTCTACTCGTCGTTGTTCGCCGCGATCGGCTCGATGGTGAGCAGCGAGCAGGATGCGCAGCAAGTGCAGATGCCGGTGACGCTGCTGCTCGTGGTCACCGCGCTGTTCATTCAGCCGGTGAGCTTTTCGCCGGAAAGTCGCCTCGCCGAGGCGTTGTCGTACATTCCGTTTTCGTCGCCGATCATCATGCCGCTCCGGCTCAGTCTCATCCCGATTCCGGTGTGGAAGCTGGTGGCGTCGCTCTTGTCACTGGTGGCGGGATGCTGGCTGGCGGTGTGGATCGCGGCGCGCATCTATCGCACAGGTCTTCTCATGTACGGCAAGCGTCCGTCGCCGCGCGAACTGGTGCGCTGGGTTCGCGCGAGCCGCTGACGGGTCGTATCCGGGTCCGCGGGTCCATCGGGGAATACGTACCTACTTTGTAGGCAGCTACTCTCCGATGCGCCGCGCGGCGTGTCCGTGGCCGCCGCCTACGGCGCCGGCTCCAGCACGCGATCCTTCGCTCCCGGCATCTTCCGGTAGACGTACGCGTCGTCCGGCGCATCGGCGCGGTCGAGCAGCGCGTCGATCATCGGCCGGTTAGGCGAGAGCGTGCACACCGGGTCCGTGTTGCGCGCGTCGCCGGTGAGCGCGAACGCCTGGCACCGGCATCCGCCGAAGTCGACGTGCCGGCGGGCGCAGCTGCGACACGGCTCGCGCATCCACTCGTCGCCGCGGAACGCGCGAAAGGCGCTCGAGTGCTCCCAGATCCATTCCAGGCTGCGCTCGCGCACGTTGTCGAACGTGAGCGACGTGATCTGCGAGGCCGCGTGGCAGGGGAGCACGTTGCCGTTGGGCGCGACCATGATGTACAGCGAGCCCCACCCGCCATAGCAGGGCTTCGGAAACTCGCTGTAGTAGTCAGGCAGCACGTAAATGATCTGCATCCGCCCCTTGTACTCGGCCGCCTTGCGGTCGGCGATCTCGGCGCTCCGATCCACCTGCGCGCGCGTCGGTATGAGCGCGTCTCGGTTGGGCACGGCCCAACCGTAATACTGCGTGTTGGCCAGCTCCACACGGTCCGCGCCTAACGCACCAGCCATGTCGATGATTTGCTCCAGTCGGTCCAGGTTCGCGCGGTGGAGCACGACGTTCACCGAGAACGCGACGTCGCGCGCCTTGACCCATGCCGCGGCCTGGTGCTTCGCGTCCCAACTCCGCGTGCCCGCAATGCGCTCGGCGCTCTCCTGCTCCGCGTCCTGAAACGAGATCTGCACGTGCTCGAGCCCCACGTCCACCAGGCGGTCCAGCCGCTCGCGCGTCATGCCTAACGCAGAAGTCACGAGCGTGCTGTACAGACCCTCGCGGTGCGCGTGCGCCACGATCTCCTCGAGATCGCGCCGCACCAGCGGTTCACCGCCCGACAGACCGAGCTGCAGCACGCCCAGCTGCCGCGCTTCGGTGATCACCCGCTTCCACTCCTCTGTAGCGAGCTCCGCCTTGGAAAGGACAAGGTCCAGCGGATTGGAGCAGTACGGGCAGTGCAGCGGGCAGCGGTGCGTCAGCTCCGCCAGCAGCGTGGTGGGTCGGCGTTCCGTGGACTGCATACCGAATACAAGCAAAAAGGGCCCGCCGCGGCGAGCCCTCTGCCTGCAATCACCTCGGTCGCTTAGCGCCGAGCGACGTAGGCGGTTACTTCCATCGTCACTTCCACTACTTCGAATTCCGGCTTGGTCCAGGACATTGTGCCTCTCCCGCGGTTATGCGTTTGTCACTGACGCTCTCTGTTAGCGCACCAGCCGTGCCGCTCGCGAGAGGGCCATTAACGCTCATCCCCACAATGGTATACATGGCAGAGCTCGTTAAGTGACTCGCGTCGTTGATTGCGCGCGGCGCGTCATTTCACCCAACGTTGGGTCATATCACGCACCGCGGTGGATGATCACGATTGGTTCTACAGGCCGAACTTCTTGAGACGATAGCGCAGCGTGTCGCGGCTAATTCCCAGTCGTAGAGCAGCCTTCGTCTGATTGCCACCCGATTCGCGCAAGGCCTGCTCGATCAACGACCGCTCCCATTGCGACAGCTCGACGCCGTCGGGCGGCAGCGATGGCATATCCGCGCCATCCGCGGCCGGCGTGGCCTTTTCCTCAATCTCGTCGCGACGCTTGCTCGGCGATGTCACCGGGCTCATGAGCGAGAGATGGCTCGTCTCGAGCGTGCTGTCCTGACTCCAGAGCACCGCTCGCTCGATCACGTGACTCAGCTCGCGCACATTTCCGGGCCACGGATACGCAAGCATCGCGTCGCGCGCGGCCGGGTCGATGCGCCGCACGTCCTTGCCGTACTTGGCCGTGAACCGCGCGAGGAATCGATCGGCGAGGAGCAGCACGTCCTGCCCGCGCTGGCGCAGCGGCGGCAGGTGGAGCACGATCACGGCGAGGCGAAAGAAGAGATCCTTCCGGAATGCGCCGGTCTGCGCGTCGCGCTCCAGGTCGCGGTTCGTCGCGGCAATGATGTGCACGTTCACCTTGCGGTCGCGCAGCCCGCCCACACGCCTAACGACGCCTTCCTCGACGGCCCGCAGCAGCTTGCCCTGCAGCGACATCTCGACATCGCCTACCTCGTCCAGGAACAGGGTGCCGCCCTCCGCCGCCTCGAATAACCCGAGCTTCGATTCCTTGGCGTCCGTGAACGCGCCGCGCTCGTAGCCGAACAACTCGGCTTCGATGAGGTTCGCGGGCAGCGCCGTGCACGTGAGCTCGATGAATGGTTTTGCGGCCAGACGACTCGACGCATGGATCGTTCGCGCGAGCAGACCCTTGCCCGTTCCTGTCTCTCCGGTGATGAGTACCGGTGGCGTGTCCTCGAGCGCGGCGACCTGCCGCGCACGGTCGAGCACTGCGCGCATGGGCTGCGACTCGCCCGCCAGTTGAGCGAAGTGCAGGTCCGCTGCGGCGCGCTTGCGGTGATACGACAGCTCGTGCTTGAGCAGCGACGTCTCGCGCGCGCGGTCGGCGAGCAGCTTCAATTCCTCGAGATCGACCGGCTTTTTGAGGTAGTCGAACGCGCCTAACTTGACCGCCTCCACGGCGCCCTCGATCGTGCCGAACGCCGTCATGATGATGACCGGAATCGCCTTGTCGAATTCGTGGATGCGCTGCATGAGCGTGATGCCGCTCATGCCCGGCAGCCGCAGATCGGCGAACACCACATCGGGACGCACCTTGGGGAGCAGGTCCAACGCGTGCTCTGCGTCGCCGGCCACTTCGGCGTCGTAGCCGCTCTCCGCGAGGTAGGCCTTGATCGAGCGCGCGAGCGTACGCTCGTCGTCCACGACCAGCACGCTGGGTCCGCTCACGACACCCTCGCCGGGGCCGCCGCCGCGCCGGGCACTCCGTTAGGCGCATGCACGCCAGCCGCGGGGAGCCGCACCCGCACCGTCGTGCCGCCGCCGAGGCGAGCCGCGCCGCTCTCGATCTCGAGCTGGCCGCCGTTCTGCTCCACGTATCGCTTGGCCGTGGCCAGGCCGAGTCCCGTGCCGCCGGGGCGCGTGGTGAAAAACGGCTCGCAGACCGATGGCAGCACGTGATCCGGAATCCCGGCCCCGGTGTCGCTCACTTCGATCGCCACGCTGCCTAACGCAACACCGGCGCGTCCGGCGTGCGCCTCCACGCGCAGCACGCCGCCGTCGGGCATCGCATCCAGCGCGTTGGAGAGAATCTCGACGAGCGCTTGTTCCACCTGCACCGGATCCACGCGCACGTCGGGCAGCGGCGACTCGACGTTCACCTGAACGTCCACACGCCGCTCCGCGGCCAGCTTCCGGAACGGCGGCAGCATGTCCTGGACGATGCGCGACACGCTGTCGGACAGCGGATGGAACGGCGCCGGGCGCGAAAAATCGAGCAGGTGCGTGACGCGTTTGTCGAGACGATCCGCTTCGTAGATGATGTCCTGCAGATGCTCGCGCGACTCGTCGTTCTTGGTGCGCTTGAGCGCGAGCTGCGCGGCCGCGCGCAAGCTCGCCAATGGATTGCGCAGCCCGTGCGCGACCGCGGCCGACATCTCGCCGATCGACGCAAGCCGCTCCGCGTGCACGAGCTGGCGCTGCGTCTGCTGCAGCTGCGCCACCTTCGCCTCGAGCTCCGTGTTGAGCCGCACCATGTCGGCGCGCGACTCGCGCAGGTTTTTGGTCATGCGCCCGAACTCTCGCGCCAGCTCGCCGACTTCGTCGTTGGACGTCACCATGATGGGGTGGTCGAGCTGGCCGCCGCCCACGACGGCCATGCCCTTGCCCAATTCGCTGATCGGCCGCGCAATCCCGCGCGCGATGAGCCACGACGTGAACGTCCCCAAGCCTAACGCAAGCACCAGAATGCCGATCAGCACGCGGTCCTCGCCGCCCAGGATGTCCTCGAGCCGAGCGTAGGCACCGCGGACGCTCGACTCGCGCGCGCGGCGGTACACGTCGCGGTTCACGTCGGTGAGCGCGGGCGAGAGCCGGTCGCGCAGCTCGACACGCGCGAGCTGATACGCTTCGGTGTGGTGGCCCGCATCGTAGAGCGCAAACACGCTGTCGGCCACCAACACGATCTGGCGTTGAATCGCATCCACACCGTTCGCCAGATCCGCCTCGCCCGGACGCAGCGCCGCGCGCCACCGGGCTTGCCAGTACGTCACGACCTCCGCGTTCACACCGAAGTCGCGGCGCGCGGTGGGATCCATGCCGCTCAGATACCGCCAGATGACCTGCGACTCGTTGAACATCGCGGTCTCGAGCTCCGCGTACGTGCGTGTGCGGGCCATGTTCTCGCCCAACGCCTGCAGGGCACGCCGCTCCAGCACATTCGTGCGAATGGCTTCCGCGCCGATGAGGAGCGCGGGGATCACCATGAGCGCGAATCCCAAGAGGAGCTTGCGGCGGACGGTCATGTTCGACCTACCGAGGGTGCAGTGCCTCTCCAAGCTTACACACGCGGCGCCGCGGCCGGATGAGGACGGCCCTCAGTGCGGGTCCTGGTCGCCGCGGCCGTGCGCTCGCTCCCGCCGTCGTTCGAGCTCCGCGCGGGCGGCACGCTTTCGACTGACGATGCCCAGCAGTCCCGTCCAACCCATGGAGAAGAGCACGAGGATCCAGCCGGCCTGACACAGCGTCAGAAACGCGCTCAAGCGCCACGGCGCGGGATCGGCGAACGCGGGCACCAATCGCCCTATGAACCGCGCCAGGAACGGCGCTGTGAGCACCATGATGACCGCGGCGATCACGAACAGTGCGACCGCAACGCGCGCCATGGCGCGCGGCCACGCGCCCTGTTGCCGGAATTCGTGTGCACGGTCCGCCGCGCTGGACGCGAGGATGATGCCGCCGATCCACTGGAGTGCGGCCAGGTACGGGACTAACCGGATCATGGCCGGCGCGCCACGCGCGTCATGCCGTGCGGACGCGACAGCGCGGCGCGGAGCGTGTCAGATACCCCGCTTATCCCGCAGCACGCGACCGATCACGTAACCAACGCCGAGCGCGATGAGGACCGCGAGACCCGGCTTGTCGCGCACCTGGTGCTCGATCTGTGCCCGCATGTTGCGCAGGTCCGAGCCTTGAGTCTTGCGCCGCACGAGACGATCGGGCGCTTCCGTGGCGCGGATCGGCAGCGCGCTGCCGTCGGCCTGCGACGCGCTCATTCGGTCGATGTTGTTGCCGGGTTCGGACGGCATGGGTTGGACTCCGTGGCTACCCTGCTCGAGCGTGCAGGCTATGTGCCATGCCCATCCGGGATCAGCAGTGCGCGTCGAACGCTGCTACCAGGTCCTGAGCGATCGACGCAGCGCTCCGTCCCTCGATCTGATGCCGCTCGAGCATGTAGACCAGCTTACCGTCCTTCAGAAGGCCGATCTGTGGCGACGACGGCCCGTACCCGGTGAAATAGCTGCGGGCGCGGGCGGTAGCATCGATGTCCTGTCCCGCAAAGACCGTGGTCAACGTGCCCGGCACGCGCTCGTGCTCGAGGGCCAAGGCTACCGCGGGACGCGCGTTGCGTGCGGCGCAGCCGCAGATCGAGTTGACCACGACCAATGTGGCGCCAGGTGCGTCTCGCAGCGTCGCGTCCACTTCTTCCGCTGTGCGTAGCTCACGGACGCCGAGTCGCGTGAGCTCCTCGCGCATCGGGGTAACGAATCGTTCATCGTACGGCATGATTGTCTCGTGTCGTGAAGTGATGCCGCGGCGGCTACAGATCGTCGTCGCCGCCGCCGTCGCGGACCAGCGCGAGGATGGCTGTTTGCGGCACGACGAGATAACGATCGCCTTCGAACGTGATCTCGACGCCTGCCTTACGGAAGAACAGCGCGTAGTCGCCGACGCGCGCCTGCATTGGCACGAATCGCGTCTCGCGTCGCGCCGTGCGCCATGGCTCGTCGCCCAACTCGCCGGGATCCGGCATCGGAAGGCCGGGGCCAGTGGCCGTAATGCGCCCGCCCTGCACCGCCTGACTATCCACTGCCGTCGGCGGCAAATACAGCCCCACCTTGCTGCGTTCTTCGCCCTCTTCGAGTGCGACGAGCACGCGATCGCCGACCACGATGAGGGACTTCGAGCTGCGGGGTTTTGGTGTCACGGGTCCGGAGCAAGAGGAAGCGGCGCGTCGTCGCGCGTACGCTTCCAAAGATATAAGGGCGGACATGGCCGGACAGGGCCGGACCGTTCGGGAGCACCGCAAACCTACGCGCGCGCGATGCAAGTCTCGTCTTTCCGCAACCGAACGGTCCGGCAGTGTCCGGCCGTGTCCGCCTTATCGCTCGCCACGTTCCTTTTCGATGAGCGTACTCCGCACGAGCTGCACGACGAACGCGAGCACGAGCGCGAACACGACGATCGTGACACCGCGCCGGACGAGCGTCGTGAGCGACATCGGCAGCCAGTTCGCCCACTCGGCGCGGGCCTGTCCGATGCGCTCGACGCGCATGTCGATGAGCGCCGCGCTCGTCAGTGCTTCGGCGACGCTCTCGATCACCGCGAAAAGTGGGGCACGCCACACCCACTGATGAACGGGATGGTTGCCGAGGTAGGCCGCCGTCATGCCTAACAGAATGATGTAGCCGATGGCGAAGATCGGCAGGATCTCCCAGAGCGTGAGCGTGGGGTTCGACAGCACCAGCAGGCGCAGCAGCCTCACGAGCACGGCCGTGACCACGGCCATGCCGATGAGCGACAGCGACACGCGCCGCGGGAGCTTGAGCTCGATGGCACGGAACTCGATCGTGCGGCGCGGGAAGAATTCGGCCATGCCTAAACGAGAGATGTGGGCATCGTGATACGCCTCGCGCTCATTCGGCGGAACGTGTTCCGGCGGACGTGCCGGGATATCGTCGGAGGAGACGTTCGCCGGGCGAGAGAGCGGGATCGTCCGACGGCTCGTTCTCCTGCCGCGTCTTCAATTCTTTGGTCACCAGGTGCAGCTCGGCGAGCGTCGCCGCGGCGCGCACCGCCGCATCGGCACGCTGCGCCGACAGCTTGCGCAACCGCGCCGCGATGAACACCACGCAGCACAGCGCAAGCAATGCTTGGAAGCTCACGAGCAGCGCGGTCCTGGATTCCATCCTGTGCCCTCCGCGGCATGTTTCCGTTAGACAGCGGCCGCCGGCGCCTCGCGCAACAACGACGCGACGGACACCTCCAACCGATCCAGGTCGAATGGCTTGGCCAGCACCGGCTGACCCGCGGACTCGAGAAACGCCCGGCTGCTCGCGCTCACCAGATCGCCGGTGATGAACAGCGTCCGCAATGCCAACGACGGATGCTCCCGGCGCAAGACCTCGTAGAACGCGGGCCCGTCGATGCCGCTCATGCGCAGGTCGCAGACCACGCAATCGAACCTCGACCGCCGTGCAGCGTCCAGCGCCGTCGCGCCATCCGGTACTGTGACCACACCGAACCCGCGGCGGCGCGCGTAACTCCGAATGCCGCGATGCAGCGCCAGCTCGTCGTCCACGAACAGCATCTGAATGCCGGACAGCGGTGACGCCGGCGTCTCCTGTACGACCGGAGCGGGCTGCTCCCGGACTTCGACCTCTTCCATCGCCGGCAGCGTCACTCGGAACATTGTGCCGCCCGGGCCCGTGTGTGCAATGGATATCGTGCCGCCGTGCGCGGCCACAATGCCGTAGCTCACACTCAAGCCCAAACCCGTGCCGTCTCGCTTCGTGGTGAAGAACGGCTCGAACACGTGCGCGCGTGCTTCGGCGGGAATGCCGGCGCCGGTGTCCGCCACTTCGACCAATACCCGGTCGTCTTCGCGGCGCGTGATGATGCGCAGCGACCCGCCGCCCACCGGCTCCATGGACTGGATCGCGTTCATCACGAGATTGAGCAGCACTTGCTGCAGTTGTCGCGGATCGCCCTGCACCATCGGCAGCTCGGCCGCCAACGCTTGCTCGGACGTGATGCCCAACGATGACATTTCGTAGCTCCGCAGGCGCATCGTCCGCTCGATCAACTCGTTGAGCTGGATCTTCGTCGAGTCGGCCTCGCTGCGCCGCGCGAACGTGAGCAAGTCACGCAGCACCTGACTCGCGCGCATCGTTTCCGATGCAATGATGTCCACCGATTCGCGCTGGTCCGCCGTCATGGCGCCGTCTCGCTGCAGCAGTTGCGCGAACGCGCTGATGGTGCAGAGGGGATTGTTGACCTCGTGCGCGACGCCGGCCACCAGCTCGCCCACCGCCGCCAGGCGTTCTGTTTCCGCCAGGCGCATGCGCATCTCGCGCTCGGCCGTCATGTCGCGGCCGAGGATGAGGATCATCGGCGGATCCGTCTCGGGCAGCAGCCGCGCGGCTAACGCGACGACGCGCACGCCGGCCTCGTGCCGCAGGTGCAGCTCGAGACGCGTCGGCCGTCCGCTCAACACGTTCTGGAACTCGGTGCGGAAGCGCTCGATCTCATCGTCGGCCACGAACTCGTCGAGCGTTCGCCCCACGACCTGTGCCGGATACAAGCCGAGGATGTCGCGCACGGCGTCGTTCGCTTCGGCAATGCGGCCGCTGGCGAACAGCGTGAGCACGGCATCTGGCGCCACGCGGAACAGCGTGCGGAAGCGCCATTCCGCCTTACGCAGCGTCTCGAGCAGGTCGGCATTGGCGAGGGCGACGGACAACAGGTCTGCCATGGCCTCGACGTGCGAGATCTCGCTGTCGGAGAAGGAGCGCGATACACGCGACACGAGCATGATCGCACCGATGCACTCGCCGCGGCGCTGGAGCGGGATCACCACCACTGCGCGCGCGCCGTCGGCCACCGGCAGGTCCTCTTCGGCGGCGGACGAGCGCTGCGCGTCGGCCGTCCACCACGCTTCGGCCGTGCGCACCACGCGGCCCATCGCCGATGTGGACACGGGGAAGTTGCGTCCCGCAATCGACGGTGCGCCCTCGAGGCCCGCGGTGATCGCCACCTGGACGCGGTCGGCGGACACGAGTCCCACGGCGCCGCCATCCACCCGGAGCACGTCCATCGCGGCCTCGATGAAGCGCCGCAGCACGCGCTCCGGCGTGAGCTCGAGGGCGATCTGCTGGCCTAACGTCCACATGCGCTGCATCACCCGGTGCGCTTCGGCGAGCTCGGCCGTGCGTGCGTCCACGCGCTGCTCGAGGAGCGACGCAATCTCGCGCTCGGCGATGGCCGCGTGCTCGAGCACCATGGTCGTGCGGCGGTGGGTCCAGAGCGCGTGTCCGGCGCGCAGCGCCAGGAGGACGCCGAACGCCGTGAGCGCCATGCCTAACACAAGGCTGTGCCCGCGGCGGAAGGCGAGCATGGACGCGCTCAACGTGGCGATGAGGATCGCGACCACGATCGAGAACGTGCGCACCCGCGCCGCGTCGCTCGCATAGGTGGGCGACTCGACGGACTCCTCGACGGTGCGCGGCCCGCGTCGCGGCTCGTGGAGGGTCGCCGCCATGCACAACACCGCCAGCGACCAGAGCAACGCCGTCGACCGCGGCACCGCCCCCGCGCCCAGCAGCACGGCGCGCCCATAGAAGAAATTGCCGAGGCCTAACGCAACCGCTCCGGCCGTGAGGCCGGCCGAGAGGCGCGTGCCCAACACCTCGCCGCGCCACACGAGCAGCAGCACGATGAGAACCAGGTTCGCGGCGCCCAGCACGTTCCAGCCCAACGCCCCGAGGCGCATGGTCGGATCCGTCGCGGCTGCGGGCGCCGCACCGGGATACGCCGACACCTGCGCGATGACGATCATTGCCGCCGCGATCAGCAGCAAGGCATCGACCATTGCCTCGAAGCGCATCCAGTTGCGGTGGCGATAGCGCGTGAGCGCCATCGCGAAGCCCACCATCGCGCAGACCTGCAATGCGACGCCCGTGAACGCTTCGACGTACGGCGGTCGCGGCGGCTGCCCGGTGAACACCTCGACGAGCGTCCACGACCCGCGCCCGATCAATCCGAACGCGGCGGCTAACGCAAGCGCCGTGAAGAGCGCGCGCCGCGTGCCGCGCGACCTGTTCCGCGCATCGGCGAACATCGCCATGCACGCCGCGAATTCCGCCGTCAACATCAGGTCGGAAATCAGCGCGCCCGCGTGCGCGTGGCCCAATCCAAGCACGGCCAGGGTCGCGACCGCCAGAGAACCAGCGACCAGGACCGCGGCGGGCTGCGATGAAATGGATGAAAACCGACTCATGCCCAGCGGGGTATCACCAAGGAGCGCGTGGATGCTGGAGAAGTACCGCGGAAGCGCGCGGGCGGCGGGCGTGTGTCGAAATAGAACCGCTCGAAGAAATGACGCCCGAACGACTGTTTCGTTGCGTGTACGCCTGCCGGGCGTCGCTCACGTAATGTCGCCCGGCGATCCGATACCGGGACCGGCGCTGCGCGGCGACTCGATCGGCAGGAGCAGGAGAGCAATCATGTCGAAGGCGTGGCGAGACCACGACGACTGGCAGGATGACGAACCAGAGGAACCGCGGTGGTCGGAAGAATTGTCATTCGGTGATCCGGACGCCTGGCGCGGCGGCGTGTACGACACCGCACAGGACGCGTGGCAACGGAACGACACCGAATGGCCGGAATGGGACGCTGGTCCCGAGTATCAAATGTGGAAGCGCCTCGCCGATGATGATGAGCCCTGATGCGCGTGGCGCTCGCGCCTAACCACTTCACGCCCTTCCCACAGCGTAGCGCTTCCCTCGGCGCACGCCGGTCCGCGCTTCGGGTTATCGGATGATCTTCCCGAAGCGACTCCATCGAACACGAAGATCCTCGAAGTCGAACGACATGTAGATGAACATCGGCTTGCCGCGAATGTTCGCACGCGGCACGAAGCCGTAGTATCGCGCGTCGACGGAGTTGTAGCGGTTGTCGCCTAACGAGAAGTAGTGACCCGCGGGCACGACGAACGGACCCCAGTTGTCGTGTGACGGATGCGCCGGCGGCTGCCCGAAGCGCGATCCCTTGATCTCGAACGGAATCTGCCAATTGAAGAGCGAGTCCGGTGTGTCGACGAAATCATACGGCTTGTCGCCCACGCCGAATCCTTGCCGTTGGGCAAGGCCGTTCACGTACAGCATGCCGTCGCGCATGTACAGCGTGTCGCCGGCTACTCCGACCAACCGCTTCACGACGATGGGCGCCAGCTCATCTTTGACGCGCAAGTTCGCCGGCAGTCGCTCCTGCGACGGCGATTGATACACCACGACTTCGCCGCGATGTGGATCGCGGAAACCAGGCAGATTGTAGCTCGTGAACGGGACGTGCGCGCCGAACAGGATCTTGTTGGCGAAGAGGAAATCGCCAACGAGCAGCGTCGGCTCCATGCTCTCCGACGGAATGCGATACGCCTCGACGATGAACGTGGTGACGAACAGAAAAATCACCGCCGCCGCGATGATCGTGCGGCTCCACTCGATGAGCGAGTCGCGCCCCGACTTGCGAGGGCCGCGCGCTTCGGCGACGACGTTGCGTCGTTTGGATGGCGCCGGTGTGTTTTTCTTGATCTTGTTTTTCGCGGCCACTGCCATGTGGTGTCGGCGTGAGAGCAGCGCGATTGCGGGCACACGCTGCGCGTGCGCGCCTTGCGATCGCCAGCGTATTCTGGGCCGCGAACAGCGGAAAACCAAGACCCCCACCCCCACCCCCACCCCCACCGCACCCCGCTTGATGTGCGACGGGGGCGTGCCGCTATGGTACGCCCCCTTCGTCTGCTCGACGCGAGAGATGCCGTCGAGTGAGAATTACTTCATGTGCTTGCTGGCGAGTTTCGTCATCTCGAACATCGACACCTGCTTCTTGCCATTGAACACGCGACCGAGTTTGTCGTCGGCGTTGATCATGCGCTTGTTCTTCGCATCCTGCAAATTGTTGCGCTTGATGTAGGCCCACAGCTTCTTCGTGATCTCGGTGCGAGGCATCCCACCGCTGCCGACCACTGCCGCGAGCGCATCATCGGGCATCATCGGACGCATGAACGCCGGGTTGGGCGCGCGCTTCTTCCGCGGCGCTGCCTTGCGTGCTGCCTTCCGTCCACCCTTCCTGGCCGCTTTCTTCGCTGTGCGCTTCGCAGCTTTCTTCGCGCCGCGTTTCTTTTTGGTGGCCATCGATGGTCTCTCCCGATTGGTTGAATGGATCTCGTCCTAGAGAAGAACAAGGGTCCGTCGGGCCACAAACTAAGAAGGTCCTACAGCAGCGCAATAGGGGCGCGCACGATTTCTCTCTCTGTACGCGCGACGTTCCCGCTGAAAATTCCTCTCTGGCGGCGCGCACCAGTCGCGATACATTGGGCTCGGTCCATGAATCCGCCACCAGCCTCACCAGCGTATCGAGAGCATACTCCCGTGCGCACGCCGACGCCGTCGACACCCGCGCGCGACCACGCGGCGCTCACCGATGCGGAGCTCGTGCAGCGCGTTGCCGGTGGCGACCAACGCGCGCTCGGCGCGCTCTATGACCGGCAGGTGACGCTCGTGCATTCGCTCGCGCTGCGCCTTCTCGGCGACGCCGACGACGCCGAGGATGTGGTGGAGGAAACGTTCTGGCAGGTGTGGCGACACGCCTCACGCTATGATGTGTCGCGCGGCTCGGTGTCCACGTGGCTCTGCTCTATCGCGCGCAGTCGTGCGCTCGACCTGCTGCGCGCCGCGCGTCGGCGTCCCGAGCGCATCGCGTCGGCCATCGAGAGCGATGACGACAGCGCGCTCGCCTCAGCGAGCGCGAATCCACTCGGCGGTGTCGAAGAGAGCGAGCAGCGCGCGCTCGTGCGTGGTGCACTGAATGAGCTGCCGCCCGAGCAGCGCGAATCCATCGAGCTTGCGTATTTCGGCGGCCTGAGCCAGTCGGAAATCGCCGAGCGCACCGGTCAACCACTCGGCACGATCAAGACGCGCATTCGCCTCGCAATGATGAAACTTCGCGCGCGATTGTCGTCGCTGCGAGAGAGCGCGACATGACGCACGCCGAAGCGCAGGAACTGCTCGCCGCGTTGTCACTCGACGCGACATCGACCGACGAGCGAGAGGCGATCCTCGCGCACGTGGCCGTGTGCGACGAGTGTGCGCGCGAGTTGGGCGAGCTCCGCGATGCAGCGCACGGCATGGCACAGCTCGCGCGCGAGACGCCCATGGATCCCGTTCGGCAGGCCCGTGTGCGCGCGCACTTGCTCGCACGCGCCGCGGACCGCGCCCAACCGGCCGGCGCACCGCCGCCCAGGCCCGCGGCGATCACGATGCCGCCGCGTCGCCTTACGCGATTCTCGACGGCGCGCTTCGTGGCCGCCGCGGCCATCGTGCTGATTGGCGTCGCGCTCGCGCTCTACGCCGTATCGGCCGGGCAGCGCGCGAATGATCTGCAACGCGACACGCAGCGTTTGCTCGCTGCCCAACGGGGCTTCGAGCGGGAAATTGCCGCGCGCGACTCCGCGTTGGCCGACCGCCAAGCGCTACTCGACGCGATGACTGGAGCCGGCGTGCAAGTGATCGAGGCCGGCGCACCCGGTGCGCGAAAGCCGTCCGGGAAGATGTTCTGGGATCAGACGAGCGGTCAGTGGACGTTCGTCGCCCACAACCTGCCGCACGCGGCGCCCAACCGAACGTATCAGCTCTGGCTGATCACACGTGCCCAACGGAAGATCAGCGCCGGGGTCTTTGCCACGAGCGCGTCCGGCGACGCGCTCGTGATCGCGCACTACCCGCTGCCCCAGGATTCGCTCGCGGCGATCGCCGTGACCGATGAGCCGTCCGGCGGATCGCCCCAACCCACGACGGCGCCCGTGCTGGTCGGGACCGCGCGGTAAGCACTTTCCTCTACAGCCGGACGGTCCGGCTTTGTCCGGCCGTGTCCGCGCTTTGTCCGACTTTACACTTGCAGTCGATACCCCGTCTTCCGCACCGTTAGGAGATGGCGCGGCGAGCCGGGATCGCGCTCCAGTTTGCGGCGCAGCTCCGCCATGTGCGTGTCCACCGTGCGGCTCACGATTTCCGCATCGTAGCCCCACACCTCGTGCAGCAGCTCCAGACGCGACGCCACCTGACCGTTGCGCTGAATGAGCGCCATGATCAGATCGAACTCCTTCGGTCTGAGCGGCACAGGCTCGCCGGAGCGCAGCACCTCGTGCGTGGCGGGCCGTACTTCCACTTCGCCGAACCGCACCGGCGGCGGCGGCACCTTCGGTGAAACGGGCATCGGCGACGCCGCGGTGCGGCGCAGGAGCGCCTCGACGCGCGCCAGAAGCTCCATCAGGCTGAACGGCTTGGTGACGTAGTCGTCCGCGCCCCAGCGGAAACCGCGCACCTTGTCGGCCTCATCTCCACGCGCCGTGAGTACCAGCACGGGTCCGGCGAATCCGTCCTGCCGGAGCAATCGCAGCAGCCGATAGCCGTCGAGCTTCGGCAACATGAGATCGAGCATGATGAGATCGGGATGCACCGCGCGCGCTTGCGACAGCCCCTTCACGCCGTCGCCGGCGATCGACACATCGTATCCTTCGAGCTCGAGGTTGGTCTTGAGACCGGACGCGAGATCGGCATTGTCTTCGACGATCAGGATGCGGTGCATGCGAACTCCCTGGCTCGTGCCAACCCCCTGGATCGTGCTATCGTGCGGCAGCGAGATCATGCGTTCCTCCTTCAGACGGTGTGCTCCCCGCTCCACTCTCTCCGCCTCCGACGCGAGCACCGGGTAACTCCACCACGAACCGCGCTCCTCCGGACGGCGCCTCGTCCACGCGGCACGTGCCTCCGTGCAGCATCACCAGCTGCCGCACCACCGAGAGCCCGATGCCGCTCCCCGTGGACACGGAATACTCTCCGCTGTGCAACCGTACGAACGGATCCCAGATCCGTTTGCTCTCCGATTCCGGCACGCCATCGCCCTCGTCGTCCACGCACACCACCGCGCGACCGCGCTCGAGCGTGAGACTAACGGCAACCGTCTGTCCATCGGGACCATACTTCACGGCGTTGTCCAGCAGGTTGAGCAGGATCTGGCGTATGGCCCCTTCATCCACGGGCGCGACGACGCGCTCGTCCAGCGCCAATCGCAGCGTCGACTGGCGCACCTTCGCCAGCGGCTCGAACGACTCGACGACCTCGCGAACCAACGGCGCGAGCGGCCTCGCTTGCGCCGATACGTGCGTCGCCCGACGCTCGGTGCGCGAGAAGAGCAGCACATTGTCGACCAGGTGACCCAGCCGTCGTGCCTCGCGCAGGATCACGCGCAGCGCGTCGCTGCGGCCGCGCTCGGTGGTCACCCGGCCGAATGACAGCGACTCGGCGAACAACACGATCTGCGCCAGCGGCGTCCGCAGCTCGTGCGACATACTCGACGTAAAATCCGCACGCAGGTGCGCAAGTTCCTCGGCGCGTCGCGACAGGTGGAACGCGACGACGACCAGCGCACCGGTGCAGAGCAAGAGCGCGACGAGGAGCGGCACGCGGTTCCGCGGAATGCCCCCGCGCAGGAGCATGTCCGCCGCCTGCTGGCGCACGGCGATCTGCACCGTGGGCCCCTCGGCGAACTTCCACAGCTGCTGCGTCGCACCGAACGCCGTGAGGCCGGTCGCCCGCGACCGATACATCACGTGGCCGCCCGCGTCGCGCACCGTGATCGACAGCAGTGAGTCGTTAGGCAGTCCGTGGGACAGTGACCGAGGCACCAGCGGCGTCGCTTGCGCGAGCTGCGGCAGCACGGTCTGCGCGTACGTGAGGAAGATGATCGAGAAACCGTACACCATGTCCGGCGCCCCGCGGATGCCGCGGATGTACGCCATCAAAAAGATCTCGGTGTCGTGGGACGAGCTGTCGACCATCACCCAGAGCGATCGGTCGTGGGGTCCGGCGCCCTCGGAGGTGGCCGTGACGGTATCGAAGTTCGCGCGCAACGAATCCAGCAACCGACCCCGCTCGACGTCGCTCGGCATCGTTTCGCCGCTCACGTCCATCTTGTGTGTCGAGTGATCGTAGCTGAACACGTAGCGCGGCGACGGGACGTACATCCAACCCCAGTCGCGCATCTCGCCGGCGGCCTTGCGCAACGTCGACAGGGGGTAGACGTGGTCGGCTTCCATCGTCGCGGAGCCCGCGCCTACCGACGAGAGAATGGCCATCGAGCCGCCATAGAGCGCCTTGCCCGCCGCGTCGGTGAAATTCGCCGCAGCGAACTCCGCGTAGTCGCGCATGGCGTCTTCTGCCGCTGCGCGATGCGAGCTGGTCGAGAGCCACGCCACCCAGGTGATCGCGCCGGCGACGACGAGCGTCAGCAGCAGAACCGCGACGAGCGGAGCCGCGGAGGCTGACGACGACGGGCGCGGACTCTTGGCCATACTACCCTCGCGAAACGGAGCGCACGCGTTCGCGCGCGAGACGGACGGCTATCCGACAATGCGCAACGCGTCGATCACCTGAGCGCGACCTGACGAACACCGGACCTTGTCCGGACTTCATTTGGACGCCGCCGCGCGCTACTTGGTTTACATACGACGCCCGGCCAAATGCAGTTTCGCGGGGGCGTCAGGAGTTGGACAAGGCCATCGATCGCAAGAGCTGCAACATTTCGACATCGTTCGGGTCCGGTGCGAGATTGTCCTCGGACTCGGTCTCCTCTCGGTGCGGCGTTTCGAGAATCAATGGGACGCCCGTCGATCGGCGGTCGGCCAAGAGCCAGCGGAACGGCTCGAGCCCGATCTTGCCCTTCCCCAACAGTGCGTGGCGATCTCGATTCGATCCGGGCGCCCCCTCGCTGTCGTTCAGGTGGAAGAACGACGGTGCCTCCCCGCAGGACGACTCGAATGCGTCCAGCACAGCCCGTTGCGTATCGGCCGACGACGCAATGTTGTGCCCCGCCGCAAACAGGTGGCACGTGTCGAGTCCGTAGCCCACGCGGCCTCGCAGGTGCGAGGGGATATCGGCAAGAATGGCTCCGACCTCGTGCGGCGTGCGACCCACGGTAAGGCCCGCTCCCGCAGTGTTCTCGACGAGGAGGCGCGTCGCTCCGGGCACCTTCTCGAGCGCGTGAGTCATCGCTCGCGCGACGCGCGCCGTGGCCGCATCGGGATCACCGCCCAACGCCGCGCCCGGGTGGAAGCACACCGCGCCGACGCCGAGTGCGGTGGACCGCTCGAGCTCTTTGGCGAGTCCGGCAGCCGATCGGCTCCATTTCTGCTCGTCGGCCGTCGCCGTGTTGAGAACGTAGGCGGCGTGGACCACAATATTGGCGGGATCGATGCTGGTCGACGCGAGCGCGGTGCGAAACCGCTCGACGCGCTCGCCGCGAATGGAGGACTTATCGCCGTAGTAGGTCGGAATCGCGGTGAAGAGCTGGAGCGCGTCCATGCCGCCGGCGGCGGCGCGGAGCACGGCCGTGTGGATGCCGCCCGAATCCGACGCGTGCGCGCCGAAGATCAGCCGCCGCGTTGCGGCGCCGGCGGTTCCGTTAGGCATTCAGGACCCCTCCGACGAGAGATCGATCATGCGCGACCCGCCGCGCAGATACTCGACGCTGCGCGGGTCCTGCAGTTGGCCTAACCGCTTGACGATCGAGGCGATGCGCGCGCTCTGCGCGTGGATCGATTCGCCGAGCGCGCGGAGCTCGGCGCTGGCGGTGGCGATCTGCGCGATCGACTGCGCCTCGATCATGAGCGCGGTGAGCGGGTTGTTCACCTCGTGCTGCACCGCGATCGCCGTCTCGCCGATGCCGGCCAGCCACTGTGCGCGCGCGAGCTTGTCGACGGCATCGCGGCGCTCCGCGTCGAGCGCGATGCGCCGCTCGGCGATGGCCAGGCGCGCCATCAGCTGTGCGGGGTCGAGCGGCTTCGTCATGTAATCGTCGGCGCCGGCCTCGAGCGCCGCCTGCACATCTTCGGGCGTATCGCGTCCCGTCACGACGAGCAGAAACGTGTTGCGCGTCGCATCGCCGGCCCGTGCGCGGCGGCAGACCTCGAGCCCATCGACCACCGGCATGTTCCAGTCGAGCACCGCCAGCGGCGGCGGGTCGCTCTCGATGGCGGTCCACGCGGCCTCGCCATCCGACGTCAGGACCACCTCGTGTCCGCGCCGCTCGAGGGCGCCGCGGAGGAACCGCTCCATCACGGGATCGTCATCGGCGAGCACCACGCGCATCAGTCCACCCTCTTCTCGATCATTTGCCGCTGACTAACGGAGCCACGTCGACCACCGTGAACGCGGCACCGCGGCCGCCGGTCGCGTCGCCCGACGTCCACCCGACCGCGACGATGCCGCCGCCTAACGCGATGCGCGGATCGCTCGCCCGCTCCGTGCCCGGCGACACGGGCATGCGCGCCGCGAAGGCGTGACCGGCGGTGTACGACACCGCCACGCCCACGCGGGCATCGTCCGCGTTCGGGTACTCGTACGCCACGAGGACGGTGTCGCCGTGCGCGGCGACGTCCGCGTGCGCCGGGTCGTCGCCGTAGAACACGCCAACCGGGTCGTGCCACGTCGCGCCGTGATCCTGCGAGTGTTCGTACCACACGCCGGCGCCGTCGCGCGGACCGATGAAGTACGCAAGATGCACGTACCCGCTCGCCGAATCGGCGGCGATCCCCGGGTTAGGCCGAGCGCATCCAAGCGGTGCCTGGTCGCGGTTGTCGGCCACTACGGGCGCGGTCCAGGATCCGCCGCCGTTGACCGAGCGCGATACAACCAGCTGCGCGCTGCTGTCCGCACGCGGCTGCCACCACGCGACGAACCAGTTGCCGCCGCCCGCGGACGCGAACACGATGGAGCTCGGACACGCACCCGGCGGCGTCACGAACGGCGCGGTCGCCGCGACGCCCAACGCGGGCTTCGCGTGTGCATCGACCGCCAGACGCCAGCCGGCGTTCGGTGCGTTGGGCGTGCGCATCGCCTCGCGCCACGTGAGCGGCGGTCGGTCGCACGATGCGCAGCACACCGTCACGATGGCAAGGAAGGCAGCGCGACGGAGTGCGCCGGTTTGGACGCGGGTCGGGCTCGAGCTGAAAGACACGTCGGCAATCTAACCGCGGCAGCTACGCGCCGGCCGGCGGCCCGTGCACCCGTGCGCGCACCTGCATGCCCAACCAGTACAACGGATAGCTCGCCGCCAACAGCACCAGTGCCTCGATGGTCAGCCGCCAGTCCGCGACGACGTCGCCCACCAGGAATGCCGCCGATCCGACAAGGGCCAACCCGGTCGTCCACGGATAGCCCCACGCGCGATAGGGCCGCGGACGGTCCGGCTCGCGGCGGCGGAGCACAAACAAGGCCGAGAACGACACGATGTAGTTCGCCACGAAATACAGTGCCGCGACGGCGATGACGCTCTTGAATACCCCTGTCGCGATGAACACCAGCGACACACCCGCGCTCGCAGCGAGAGACACCGTGGGCGTTCCCGTATTTGAAACGTGCGCAGCGGCGGCCGGAAACAAGCCGTCCTGGCTCATGGCCACCGGGACACGCGACGACATGAGCAGCAGCGCATTCACACTGCTGATCAGCAGCAGCACCGTTAGGCCGTTGACGATCATGGATCCGCGCGCGCCGAACAGCGCGCCCGCAGCCGACGAAGCAACCAACGGCACGTTGGCCATTCCCGAAAGCGACAGGACGTACGCAAACGCCAGGTTGAGCAACACGTAGACCGTGATCACCGACACCACGCCGCCGAGCATCGAGCGCGGGATGTCGCGCCCGGGATCGTGCACCTCCTCGGAGAAATACACGACCCCGTTCCAGCCGTCGTACGTGTAGATGATCGACTGCATCGACAGGATGATGGCCGCGAACAG
>Ga0134125_10001783_pt1 | contig 26117 bp, 24 predicted proteins | sample KB31751_FD_96464 | JGI IMG/M metagenome (GOLD analysis project Ga0134125, IMG submission 96464) | Terrestrial soil microbial communities with excess Nitrogen fertilizer from Kellogg Biological Station, Michigan, USA - KB3-175-1 | ecosystem: Environmental > Terrestrial > Soil > Unclassified ...
GATGGCTACTTCGAGCGCGTCTATAACGCTGTGCTCGGCTGACCGGACAGTCAGAGGTCTTATACGACCTGATCCCGGAGCGTTGCTGCCGCTTCCGTCAGTGTCGCGCCAACCGCCCCCAGTTCCACCGCGACCTGGGCAATACGTTCGCACCGGCCGACGAACTTCCGTACCTCATCTTCGGCAGGCAAAGGCTTACAGGGCGCAATTTCGGAGGAGTGAATCATGAAAACCCAGACCGGGACGGCTGCGGCTTTCAGTGATTTCATCACCGCGGTCATATCTTCCACGCTCGAGTGGGTGGGGCGGAGCCAGCGATGTCCGGCGCGGATTGGTAAACGGGCGCCGATGCGGGCGAGATTCTTTCGGGCGCTGTCGCCGGCACCCTCACCCCACGCAGGAAACCATGCTGCGCCCACCGGAATCTCAAGCGGGCCCCGCGGATCATCTCCGCCTCCCACCGCGCGGGAAACGGAGGAGGGGAAACGCGAAGAACGCGAGAAGTCTGACCCGTCGACCAGAACATGCCGCGGATCCCGCCAACTGATGCCCGGTGTCACCGTCGAATCGATGGTGATCCCGCAGTTCCTGAAAGAAGTGATGCTGTCCCGTGACAAAGACCACCTGCCACCGCGATAGCTGACAGGCTGTACGCCGCAAGCGGAGGTGAGTTCACGGCAGGTATAGTCGAGCATGGCTTCTTCGACATCCTGCCCCAACTGATGAGCCATGGCATGCAATTTAGCGCCTTGCCAGTTGAGGTCAGGAACCGGGAAGGGCCACGACCGCGTCCAGGAGTGAAAGTGAGCTCCGATTTCACATCCCCCGTCGTCCAGGCACTTGCGCAAAACGGCTCGGGCTTTCGGGTCCTGGACGACCTCGCTGGTCGTTAAATAAACAGGTTTGGCGCCCGCTCCGCGCATTCTGCGATGAAACTCGCCCCGCCGGTCGAAATGTTCGAATGTCAGCTCGGGCCGGTTTGCCCAGAGGTTGTCCGGTTCCGTGTCCAGCGTGAAACAGAATTGGAACGGCGGTCGCAATTTTTCATCATACTTCGCAACTCACGGCTGGACCCGCCAGGGGGCCTTCCTCCGCGGGCAGCACGTACCATCCCAGGAATGCCGATGCGATCAGCGCGGCGGCAGCCATCACGAACGTGGCGGAATATCCGAAGTGCGTTGCCACGCTGCCGGCCGCGAACGATCCTGTTCCGACGAAGAAATCGTAGAAAGCGCTCAGCGTTCCAACCGCGACGCCGCGTTCGTGATTCGCGGAACGCCGCATGACTACCGATGCGATTGACGAAAACGGGAATGAGAAGCCGAGACCCAGCAATCCCGCGGAAGCGACTGCGATCGGCGGTGTCGGTCCAGAGGCAATCGCAAGCAGGGCCACCGCCATCGCCGTGATTCCGAAATAGAAGGTGACGCGCGGATGGACGCGGTCGGGCAGACTACCGAGAAAGAATCGCGAACAGAGCATCGCGCCCGCGTATGCCGTGAATGCGGCGAGTCCGGAATTTCCATAATGCGCCAGATGCAGCACCAGAAATCCCGTGACCACCGGATAGTGAACGTTCACGAAACCCACCGCAAGTCCCGGCATGAGGAGCGAGCGCGATGGCCATCGAAAGCCGCGATTTTCATGGTGCGGCGTGAAGTGCTCCGGGACGCGCATGAGAATCAGAAAGCCTGCCGCACCCGCCAGCACCTGGCAGTACGCGGCTCGCTGGAACGTGCCGAGCCAGCTCCCGACCACCGGCCCGGCGGAGAGTCCGCCCCAGATCCCGCTGCTCAGATAGCCGAGTGCCTGCGCGCTGCGCTCCGTGCCCGCGAGTTCCACCGCCCACGCCGCCGCGCCGGTATAGAGGCAGGCTTCCCCCAATCCCTGGAAACAGCGCGCCACCCATACGCCGGTGATGCCAAACGGCACCAGATATACCCCGCCCGCGAATGTGCAACTGGCCAGGCCCATCAGGAAGGCGATTTTGCGCCCCTTGTTATCGGCCACCGGGCCGGAAATAAGACGCCCGGCCAGCGCCACCACGGAAAAGATTCCGATGACGAAACCGATGGTGCGGTCGGAGCCGCCCAGATCGTTGCGGACGTGCGGCGCGAGTTCCGGCAGCACCGTTCCCATTCCCACAAACCCCAGGAATGTAGCGCCAATTAATGCCCAGAAACGTGGACTGAATCCCCTCGGTGAACCCACTTGTTTTTACTTTAGCCGGAATGCGAATCGCGCCCGCGTCAGTTCGACTTTTCGCCGCGCTTCCTGACGTCGATATTCAGGCGCTTGATTTTCTGATTGAGCGTGGAGAGCGGTACGCGCAATGCCTCGGCGGCCTCGGTCTGGCTGCCGTTGCAGCGGTCAAGATGATCCACAATGGTGCGCCGCTCGAATTCGGCGACGATTTCGAAGAGCGACGCGTCGGCCGGCAGAGCGCCGTTTTCGCTGGGGCGCGTACGGATTCCCGCCGCCTGTACCAGATAGTCCGGCAGAACATCCACCGAGATAACGGGCGTGGATGCGAGCACTACCGCGCGCTCCACCACGTTTTCGAGCTCCCGGACATTGCCCGGCCAGTTGTGATCGAGCAGCAACTGCATGGCTTCGGTATCGAAACGCGGCACCGCCCGGCCCTGATCATCCAGGAATTTTTCATTCTCCTTCGAGAACCGTTCGAGAAAATGGTGGATCAGCGCCGGAATGTCTTCGCGCCGTTCGCGCAGCGGCGGCAGGTTGATGTTGATGACGTTGAGCCGGTAGTAAAGGTCTTCGCGGAACTTTTTCTCGTCCACCATCTTCCGCAGGTCGGCGTTTGTGGCGGCCAGAATGCGCACGTCTACCTTCATGACTTCGTTCGAGCCGAGCGGAGTGAACTCCTTCTCCTGAATGACGCGCAGCAGCTTGGCCTGTGTTTCCGGGCCGATGGTTCCCACTTCGTCGAAGAAAATCGTGCCTTTGTTCGCTACCTCGAAGGCGCCCTTTTTGTTGTGCAGCGCGCTGGTGAACGCCCCGCGCACGTGCCCGAACAGCGTGGATTCCAGAAGGTCCGACGGCAGTGAACCGCTGTTGACCGCAACGAACGCATGATCGACGCGCGGCGAATTCGAATGAATAGCCTTCGCGATGAGCTCCTTGCCCGTCCCCGTATCGCCGGTGATCAGGATGGTGGAGCGGCTCGGCGCCACCTGCGCCACCAGATCCAGCACCTTGAGCATGCGGTCGCTCTTGCCCACAATGTTGGGGAAGCTGTAACGCTGCTTGAGTGTCCGCTTGAGCAGCGTGTTTTCATCGATCAGCCGCTGCCCGGAGATGGCGCGCTCGATTTCGATGATGAGTTTGTCGTTATCCCAGGGCTTCGAAACGTAGTCGTTCGCGCCCAGCTTCACGGCCTGCACAGCCGCTTCCACGCCGCCCCAGGCGGTGATCATGAAGATCGGCGTATGCCGGTCGCGCTCGCGCACGTCCCGCAAAACTTCCATGCCGGATTTGTCCGGCATCATCAGGTCGAGCAGCACCAGATCCCATGCGCGCGATTCCAGCTTGCGCTCGCCTTCACCCGCGCTCGCCGCCGATTCCACCTCATAACCTTCCGAACTGAGCAGCGCCTCCAGGCTCTCGCGGATTTCGGCTTCGTCGTCGATGATCAGGATGCGGGCTTTGCCGGTCCCTGTGCCGCCTGTCGCGGGTGCGGCCATGGTCATGCAGTCACCGCTTTTCGGGCGGGCGGGAATTCCAGATGGAAGCAGGTGCCTTCGCCCGGCTTCGAAACTGCCTCAATGGCGCCGCCATGTTCCTGAATGATGCCGTAGGTCACGGAGAGGCCGAGCCCGGTTCCCTTCTTGACGCCCTTCGTGGTGAAGAACGGATCATAGATGCGTCCCAGATGCTCGGGCGCAATGCCGCATCCGGTGTCAATCACGTCGACTTCCACCCCTTTCGGGCTCCGGCGCGTAATGACCTGGAGAACGCCTTTGGGTTCCATGGCATCCCGTGCGTTGAGGAAGAGATTCAGAAATACCTGCTGCAGCTTGCCCTGATTTCCACGGATCGGTTCGAGATCGGCGCACAGCTCCGTTTTCACGTGCACGCCCGCTTTGCGAAGCTGATGCTCGAGCAGCGCCAGCGTTTCTTCGATGACGGCATTCAGCCGCACTTCAGCCAGGTCCGAGGTCCAGGTGCGCGAGAAGTTGAGCAGCGAATTGACAATCTCGCTTGCCCGGAACGTCTGGCCCGAGATTTTCTCCAGCATGCGCGACTTCTGTTCATCGCCCGACACCTGCTTGGCCAGCATCTGGGCGTAATTCGAAATCACCGCCAGCGGTGTATTGACTTCGTGCGCCACGCCGGCAGCCAGAAGTCCGATGCTCGATAGTTTGTCTGCCTGCACGAGGCGGCGCTCGAGCTCGGCGCGCGCCGTGATGTCATCGAAGATCACCAGCCGCCCGATCTGCTCCATCTCGCGCGAGACCAGCGGCGCAATCGCGATGTTGACGGTTGCTTCACCATGCGTTGAATCCAGCAGGAATTTATCGAGATGCTGGATGCGCATTTCGCCCTGCGTGCGATCGAGCTGTTCCACCAGCGCGGGCGGGAAGAGTTCGGAGAGACGGCGGCCCAGCGCGTCCTCCCGGCCAATGCCGCTCAGACGCTCCATCTGGGTGTTCCAGCTTTCCACGCGGTCTTCGAGATCGGCCGCCAGAACGCCGACGTTGATCGATTCGACAATGTTTTCGCTGAATTCCTTCAGGCGCTCGTATTCATCGGCCTTCTCCCGCAGCGAGCGGTACAGATTCGTGTTCTCGATCGCGATCCCGACGTAGTTGGCGAGCGTGAGCAGCAGCTCCACGTCATCGCTCGAAAGGAACTCTCCCGTTTCTGTGCGGCTGACCCCCAGATAGGCGATGGTTCGTCCGCGGGCTGAGCAGGGCAGATAGTAGTTCAGGTCGAGATCGGAAATGGTCTGGCGTACGGAAGCGGGCCACCCCCGCGCCACTACATCGAGATGATACCGGGTGCGCTCGAAGAACAGGTACGGCCCCTTTTGCGGCCAGGCGAGGAAGCTGAGGTCGAATTCTTCACCGGCGCCGAGCGCCCGCGCTCCCGAACCCATCGCCAGCCGCAGCTTCCACGTTTGGGTCGCGTCGCCGCTGCAGGCGGCATCGCTCAGGAAGAATGCGACGTGCCGGATCGAGAGTGTCTGCATCAGCCGGTCCGCCACGGACTGCAGCATGGGGTCGAGATCGGAATTCGAGTTCAGCTCGCGGCCGAATTCGACGAGCGTGCGGCGATAATCGTACTTGTCGCGATAGAAATAGCGGTCGAGACGCTCCTGAATCCAGTTGCGGATCGGCTGGAACAGAAACGTGGCGACCAGCATCACGATCACCAGGTTGCTGCTGCTCATGTCGCGGACACTGACCTGAACCACCCGGCTCACGCCCAGCACAATCGCGTAGAACGCGGCAAGCACGCACAGAGTCGCCAGCGTGTAGGCGTAACCGCGCCGGAAAATCACGTCCACATCCATCAGCCGGTACCGCACGATGGCATAGGCAATCGTGAGCGGGATCAGAGGCAGCGTGAGTACTGCGTAATCGAGGTACGGGTAATCCAGCATGTACGTCCCGAAGACGTACGGAACCGCATAGAGAATGCCGAACGGCGCGAACCCAAACGCAATGCCGTTTCGCAGCCACTTCAGTTGCTGCCGGATTACCGTGTCTTCCGACTTCCGGTAGCCGCTCTGCAGCACGATAGCGCTCGCGATATAAGTGACGGTCAGCAGACCCAGCCACACACGGTCGAGGACGTAGCGGACTTCCACCGGCGAGTAATCCGGGGCGGTGAGAAAACCCGCGCCGAATCCGAATGCGACAAGTGTCAGCAGAATGCCCGGCCCGTAAATCGCCGCCGTCATCCAGCGGCGATACCCCGCCCGGGGCTCCGGAAATCCGACGCAGAAATGCAGGAAAAGAGCGGGGGCCAGCCAGCCCGCCACCAGATTGCCCCAGTACATCACCTGGTCGAACGCGTTCAGCTTACCGGTGTAGTGGAAACACGAAAAGACAAACGAAGCCAGACAGAAGATGAAAAAATGCCGCGCTTTAGGCGCGCTCGCCCGCCGGAAGTAAATGAATAAACCAATCGCCAGGTAGGCAACACCGACCAGGTACTGATACGAAAGCGTCGCGCCGCGCCGCACCTCGCCAATGAAAACCGTGGCCGGGATGTCAATCCCCTGCCGGTCGAGGTGATAGGTAGCTTTGCCCCAGGCGCCGATCGCGCCAAGCGTTTGGGCCACCTGATCCGCGTGCGTGATGGCTACGTTCTGGATCGACCGAAGGACGTCACCTGCATGGATACCGGCGTGTTCCGCCGGACCGTCGGAGGCCACTCTGGCTGCGATAACGCTACCCGCATGCTCCGCCCAGAGAACGCCGTCATCCGGCAGTCGAAACTTCTGGACCTGCTGGAAGTTCACGATAGCGGCAACCGCGGCGGCGATCGTCGCCACCGTCAGCAGTGCAGTCGAGAGCTGAAACTTCAGATCCTGGAGCATAACCACGCGTTCGCCGCGTGAAGACACACGACGCCGTCATCACTATTGTAAGTGCAGTTCGAATGCCAGTGTTGTTTGACTTTTTATCTGAAAACAAGGAGCTTAGCGGTGTCTCAAATTGGCAAAATCCTGATTTTGGAAGAAACGCGAATTTAGCCCCTCGGGAATCCCGGGTTTAGAACTTTATCTCTGGCCGTTTCTTACGCATCCAGTCAACAAATGGAGCCGGCGCCGTCATGGTGGAAAGGCGGCTCTGCCGCACCAGTGCCCAGTCGGAAAAGTCGCCGGATTCCTTGATCTCGCGCAGCGTGACCGGCGGATCGATCCGGCCGACGAAGCGAAAATCCGCCACGGCGAGCTTCGGATTTTTGGGGTCGGGACGGCCATCCGCCACCACCTCGGCCATCCCGACGATAGCGGCTTCACCCTGGCTGTGATAGATAAAGACGCCGTCCCCCTTGCGCATCTCCCGGATGGCTCGCAGAGCCTGCGGGTTCTTCACGCCATCCCAAACCGTTTGCTTCTCTTTAGCTAATTGTTCGATAGAGTACGTTTCAGGATCAGTCTTCGCCAGGAACCAGGCTCGTTGAGGTAAAGTACTATGTCCCATACACCGAAGTATATTCTCGAACGTCCGTTTGTCTTGCTACGATTTATAAAGTGGGCATGGAATTGTGGTCAAGACTGGCCGTTGGCGTCGCGATGACGGTTTGTCTCGGTGCTGCGCAGTCGGCGCCCGGAGTGTCTCCGCCGGCGCCTCAAAATACGGAAAATATTGCACCAACGACGCCGCCGGCGGCTACGCGGCAGGAAGGTGCCACCCCTGCCGGCTGCCCGGCGGGCGCCGCATGGTTTTGCGTGACTCAGACGCTGCAGCGGCTGATGTTCAACCTGAATGGTACCCACAAAACCGATGCGGCCATCGCCGAAACCGTGCCGCGCGCCATTCAGCAAATGATTCAGGATGGCGTCATGAAGCCGGAAAACGCCCCAAAGTCTCCTATCAAAGGCTTCGACGATGCGAACCAGTTTCTGATGCATTATCCGAGTGATAGTGCGGCGCCCTCGGCTACCCCTGCCGGGCCGGAATCCGCCGCTGCATCCGGGAGCGCACCCGCCGCCGCGCCGGAAAGTGTACCTTCCGCAACCGCGGCATCCGGCGATTGTCCGAAAAACCAGCCTTGGTTGTGCCCCGTCGCCGGGGTTGCTCCGCCACCGCCCAAATCCAAAGGGTCAGCGGCAAAGACGCCGCGCGCGTCTGCGCAATCGGCACCGCCCGTGCAATCGGGACCGTCAAACGCAAGCGCCGCGCCGAAACCCGCGCCCGAAGATTCCGCAGGAAAAATCGTCGGAGAGGACGATAAGACGCCTTTCTACGTGTATGGACCGAATGATGTGGTGGGCGTGACTGTCTCTGGAGAACCGAGCGTGAGCGGCCAATTTGTGATCATGCCGGACGGCCGCATGTCGTTGCCGCTGATTCACGAATTTAAAGCTTCGGGCCTGACTGGCCCTCAATTGACCGACATCATTACCGATAAACTTCGGGAAGACGGCGGCATTCTGGAGCCGGTAGTTAACGTTCAGCTTCTGCGGAGTAACAGCAAGCGCTATACGGTGGTGGGCGCGGTCCTGAAGCCGGGCCCGTATCCGTTGATTGAGGAGACCACGCTTCTGGATGCGCTTTCGATGGCCGGATTTCAGGAGTTCGCCAAAAAGGACAAAATCACGGTCCGGCGAGGCAATAAGATCATCGCCACTTTTAATTACAAGAAGGCGGTTAAGGGTGAGGGCCTCGACAAAAATATCACGCTGGAGGACGGGGACTTTGTCTACGTCCCCGGAGACTGAGTTCGATGGTAGCAACACAATCATTTGCCATTTCAAGACGTTCTCTCGACGTCGAAGATTATATTGATATCGGCCGGCGCCATGCCGGCTGGATCGCCGGTCCGGCGTTTTTCGGCCTCGTCGTGTCGATCTGTGTGGCGTTCGTTCTTCAGAACACGTACACCTCGCAGGCGACCATGCAGATCACGCCCGCGCACGTTACCGAGAACATGGTGCAGTCGACGATCGCCAACTCGCTGAACGAACGCATCATGACCATGCAGCAACAGATCCTGAGCCGCACGGAGCTGAGCTCCATCATCAACGATCCGCGGTTGCTGCTCTACAGGGAGGAGCAGAAGACGAAGCCTCTCGAAGACGTCATCGATGACATGCGTAAAGCGATCCGCATCGATTTCAACACGGCCCAGGGCTCCCCCACCAGGAAGGCGATGGCCTTCAATATCCAGTTCTCCTATAAGGACCGTTTTAAAGCCCAGCAGACGGTAACTGCGTTAATCTCCAAGTTCGAAGAACAAAATCAGAACGCCCAAAAGCAGGATCAGGACACCGTCAAGGACTTCGTGAGCGACATGCTTCAGAAAGCGAAAGCAGATCTCTCCGACGCCAATGACAAGCTCACCGCCTTCAAAGAAGGCAATGCGGGCAAGCTGCCGGAAGACGTCCAGACGAACATTGCGCGCCAGTCGAGCTTCACCGCGAAGATTGAGGGCGCCATGAACAAGATAGCGGACGATCGGCGCATGATCGCGCAATATCAGATCGCGAAGGATACGGCTCAGGCGCGTCTCGATGTTTTCGATCAGGATGAGGCGACGCTCGAGAGCCTGAGTGCCCTCCCCGGCAGCCCCGCCGCGCAGCAAAATCAGGAAGTGGCGTCGCTCGAAAAAGAAATCAATAACCTCGAGTTCAACATTCAGTTGGCCCACAAGACCCACAGCGACAAATATCCTCCGCTTCGCGCCATGCAGGAGCAGTTAGAAGCTTTCCAGGCTCGGTACGCGGAAGTGACGGCGAAAGCCCAGGCGAAGCAGGAAGCCGACGCGGAGGCGCAGAAGAAGAACGCATCCGGCCCCCGGACGCTCGTCGCGATGAAAGCCGCCGAGCAGCGCAGCATGATCCAGGAGCAGATCAAACAATATCAGGCCCAGATAAAGTCGATGAATGACGATATTGCGCGCCTCGAAAAAGACAAGGCCGACTATCAGAAAGAAAGCGACGATATTGAGCGGAATCTGAAGGAAGGCACCGGTATTGAGGCGACCTACGCGCAGCTCAAGCAGGCACTGGATATGGCGCAGGCCAATTATATTGAGCTGCAGAAGAAAAACCAGCTCGCCGATGAGAACGGCCAATTGATTGAGCGCAAGGCGGGCGAGGTGCTCGAAGTCCTCGATATTGCCAGCCTTCCGATGGAACCCACCAAGCCGAACCGCTACCTGATCATCGGCGCCGGCTTTGCGATTTCGCTGATTCTCGGTCTCGCGATGGCCGGACTTCAGGAAGCGCGCGATACTTCCCTGAAAAACCTGAAGGACGTTCGGGCCTACACCAATCTGCCCGTGCTGTGCAGTATTCCGCTGCTCGAAAACACCATGCTCGTGCGCCGCAAGCGGCGGCTGACTTACCTCGCCTGGGCATCGGCGGTCATCATCGGCGCGGCCGCGGTCAGCGGAGCCGTCGTCTATTACGAAACCATTATTAAGGGAGGGGGCGCCTCATGAGCCGCGTTCATGATGCGCTTCGCCGCGCGGAGCAGTTACTGGAGGGCTCGGCCGATCCATCCGCCGAAGGTGCGCTTGTCGTTAAGGACGAAGCGGGTATCGCCGGCGTGGAATCGCCGGTCGAAGTGCCGGCGCAGCCGTCCCGCGGGCTCATGCGTCCGGAGACCGGCGGTCTCCAGATTGACGCGCGCGCATTTCTGGCCCGCTGCAAGACCATCCCGTTCCGCCCCGCCCCCGAAGCGCATCTGATCAATCCCGATGAGCCGCACGATGGCGCGTCGGAAGAATTCCGCAGCCTTCGCACGCGACTGAACCACATGCAGGCGCAGCAGGATCTGCGCGTGATCGTTTGCACGAGCGCTTCCCCCGCGGAAGGTAAAACGTTCACCGCCTGCAATCTCGCGCTCGCGCAGGCGCAACTCGAACACCCGATCCTTCTGGCCGATTTCGATCTTCGCCGCCCTGTTGTCCACCAGCAGTTTCAGTGTGAGCGGTCGCCGGGATTCTCCGATTTTCTGCTGGGAGAAAAATCGCTCGAAGAGTGTATCCGTCACGTCGAAGGGACCAATCTGTATCTGCTTCCCGCCGGCTCCGCCGTGCGGAATCCCCTCGAACTTCTGAATATGCGGCCGGTCCGGTACACGCTGGACTCCTTCCGCAAAGTCTTCAACTGGGTGATTCTCGATACGCCGCCGCTGCTCTTCTCGGCGGATGCGAACCTGCTGGCCACGATCACCGATGGCATTATCCTGGTGGTGCGCATCGGTTCCACGAGCTACGACAGCGTGGTCCGCGCCATCCAGACGCTGTGCGAAAACAATGTTCTGGGCATCGTCGCGAACGGCGCGCGCGCGGGCGAGCTTTACAGCAAGTACACCTACTACTACACGAAGACCGAGGGCGCGGCCGATTTCGATGACGATGATGATGAGGACATCGAGCCAGCCGAGGGCGAGGCTGAGAGCGCCGAGGCGATCGAAGCCGTCTCCGAAGTGAGCGAAGCGTCCGCCGTCGAGGCTTCGGCCCCCGCCGCCGCTGAGACGCTCGCGCCGGGGGAAGCTCCGGCTGAACCCGTCGCCGATTCCGGACCGACGTTCGCCGAAGCAACAACAATCGAGCAGCCGCCTGGGCCGCCTATCGTGGAAGCGAAGCCGAAAGCAAAAGGCGGATTCTTCGGGTTCCGCAGGAGCGAACCGTCGCCCAAAAAGGAGAAGGCGCCGAAGGTAAAGCCCGCCAAAGTCAAACGGCCTGTTGAGGCCGATGAGGACGACGGCGATGACGGCAACGAATGGCCCGGCGTTAACTGAAACGGCTCAGATGTTTTCGCCGCGGATGAGATCGTCGTAAGTTTCGCGGGTACGGATCACGCGCCAGCTCGAGCCCTCCACCAGGATCTCAGCCCCGCGTGGCCGCGAATTGTAATTCGAGGCCTGCACGAATCCGTAAGCGCCCGCCGAGGAAACGGCCAGCCAGTCGCCCGGCGCCGCGTCCGCCATTTCGCGGTCGCGAGCGAGAAAATCGCCGGTCTCGCAGACCGGCCCTACGACGTCGGCGAGCACGACAGGCGCATCCGCTGTTTTTCGCAATGGGCGTATTTCATGATGCGCCTTATAAAGCGCGGGCCGGATGAGATCGTTCATCGCGGCATCCACCACCACAAATTCTTTGGTGGGACTTTGTTTCCGATAGAGGACCTGTGTGAGCAGAACGCCGGCGGAACCGACGATCGAGCGGCCCGGCTCGATCATGACCATGATTTTCGCCTTGCCGACGCGTCCGCGCAGGTCGGTGATGAAATCGCGGATGAGCGGAGCCTCGTCACCCATCCGGTAAGCGATGCCGAGCCCGCCGCCGAGATCGACGTGATCGATTCCGAGGCCTTCGTTTTGCAGGGTTTCAACGAGGGCGAGCACCTTGCCAGCCGCTTCAAGAATGGGTGAGTAGTCCAGAATCTGGGAACCGATGTGGCAACTCACGCCGGATGCACTGACGTGCTTCAGCGCGCGGGTGCGGCGATAAACGTCCGCTGCCGTGCCAATATCGATGCCGAACTTGTGATCCCGCATGCCGGTGCTGATATAGGGGTGGGTTTCCGGATTCACGTCCGGATTCACGCGTAGCGAAAAGCGCGCTTTGGCGCCGAGCTTCGCTGCGATGGAATCGATCAGCTCCGGTTCCGCTTCCGATTCGCAGTTGAAATTGCGGATTCCCGCCCGCAGCGCCTGCTCGATTTCCGTTGCAGTCTTGCCCATGCCGGAAAATACGACACGTGACGGATCGCCGCCGGCCTTCATGACGCGGAATAACTCGCCGCCGGATACAATATCGAACCCCGAGCCGGCGCGCGCCAGCATGGCGAGGACAGCCAGTGAGGAATTGGCTTTCACCGCGTAGCATACGAGGTGCGGAATGCCCTCGAATGCCTCGTCGTATGCCCGCCAGGCTGCCAGAATGGAGCGCGACGAATAGACGTAGCAAGGCGTTCCCGCGCTGCGCGCGATCTCTTCGAGAGGAACTTCCTCGCAATACAGATGTCCGTCTTTGTAGTGGAACATTCGTCTCCTGTTACATCATGCGCATCACGATCAGCGTCTGATCGTCGAAGCGGACCGAATTGAAGGCGTCGAGGTCCGCAAAGATGTTCTGGACAATCTCGCGGGGTTCGAGGCCGCAATCGCTCTGAAGGATCTTGCCGAGACGGGCGGCACCGTACTCTTCGCCCCCTTCGGAGAGGTGATCGGACACACCGTCTGAAAACAGGACCACCAGGTCACCCGGCTGCGTCTGAAAAACCGTCTCTTCGTAATCGCGGTCCGGCAGAAGCCCGAGCGGTACGCCTTCCACCTGCAGATTGATGAGGGCGCCGCCGCGGCAGATCACGGGCGGCGATCCACCCGCGTTCGCCATCGTGAAGGAGCGCGATTCCGGATCCCACAACAGCATGAGGAGCGTGAGATAGCGGCCTTCCACTTTGCGATGGACCAGCGTGTCATTGAGCGCACGCATCAGCTCAGCCGGCTTGCGCCGCCGCGGGGCGAGCGTCCGCATCAGTCCATTGACCATGGCGCCGAACAGCGCCGCGGCGGCGCCTTTACCGCTCGAATCTCCAAACGCAATTTGCATCTGCCCGTCGCCATGCCCGAAGAAATCGTAAAGGTCGCCCGAAATCTCCCGTGCGGGCCTGAGCCCAATAGCGGTTTCCAGTCCGATGACCTCCGGCGCTTCCTGGGGAAGGAGAACGGTCTGCAGATCGAAGGCGGCGCGCAGGTCTTCCTGCATCAGCCGCTCACGTTCGCCGATCTCCTCATAGAGGCGCGCGTTTTCGATAGCGATCGCGACGGACGGGGCGAGCAGACTCATGGTGCGGGCATGGTCTTCAGTAAAGAATCCCACCCGCTCGCTTTCGAGATTCATGACACCGATCACCACATCTTTCAACATGAGCGGCACGGCGAGTTCACTGCGAATTCCCGAATCGGTGGCAATGTAGCGCGGGTCAACCGCGGTATCGTGCACCCGTACAGTCTCGCGTCCGGTGGCGGCGGCGCCCGTAATACCTTTCCCGATCGGGATGCTTTCGATGCTGACCCGCTGGTCGTAGCGCAGGCTGAACCGATGGCGAAGCTCGGTGCGCGAAGGGTTCACCATCAGAATGCTGAACGCGCTGTAGTCGATCAGGGTTCGAACGCTGGAAGCGATTTTGCCCAGCAGTTCGTCGAGATCGAGGATCGACGAAAATTCGTGCGAAATGCGGGAGAGCGCCCGGATCGTGCGGTACTGGCGCTCGGCCCGGCGATAGAGCAGGGCATTATCGATAGTCGCGGCGGCGCGGCCGGCGATCAGACGCAGCAGCGAGCGATGGTAATCGGTATAAGCCCCGGTCTGAGCGGACTGCACATCGATGACGCCGATGAGGCGCTTCCGCGCGATCATCGGTACGCTGAGCTCGCAGCGGACAGCGTCGGATGTCGACAGATAACGAGGATCGGTCCGGACGTCCGGCACGAGAATGGGCTCGCGGGTTTGCGCGGCCGTCCCGACGATTCCTTCGCCGGGCGCGATCACGAGGTTGCGGACGACGTCCTGCCGATGTCCGACGGCATGGCGGATGCGCAATTCCTGCCGCTTGTCATTGTAGAGCAGAATGGCGAAGAGCTCATAAGGAATCACGCGCTGGACGATCGACGCGGCGCTCGAAAGAAGATCATCCAGGTCGAGCGTCTCCGCCATCAGAGTGGAAACTTCGAGCAGGAAGTCCAGCAGGTCCGTTCGCTCGCGAAACTGGGCAGGTTTGGCCCGGGGGGAGGGCATATCAGTATCCAGCGTGCCCGATCCCGGCGTCATCCGCCGCTTCGAGAATTCGCACGCTGGCGCTGGCGCCGATCCGGTTGGCCCCAGCCTCGATCATGGCCTGCATATCGGCGAGAGTCCGAATGCCGCCGGAAGCCTTCACGCCGATCGAGGGACCGACGGTGCGCCGCATCAGCGCGACATCCTCTGTTGTTGCGCCCGAGCGGCTGAAGCCGGTGGAGGTCTTGACGAAATCCGCGCCGGCGGCAACGGCGGAGCGGCAGGCCAGAACTTTTTCCTCATTGTTCAGCAGCGCGGTTTCAATGATCACTTTGAGGATGGCGCCCTGGCCGTGGGTCGCATCCGCCACCGCGCGGATATCTGCTTCCACAATTCCCGTTTCGCCTCCGCGCAGTGCGCCCACATTCATCACCATATCGATTTCCCGCGCGCCGTCCGCGAGGGCCGCGCGCGCTTCGGCTAACTTGGCAGCGGTGCTCGCAGCGCCCAGCGGAAATCCCGCAACGGTGCAGACCTTCACTGCCGTGCCAAGTAGTTCGGAGGCGGCAAACGGCGTCCAGAACGAGTTCACACAGACGCTCGCGAATCCATATTTCCGCGCTTCGGCGCAGACGGTTTTGACCTCACTGCGCACGGCGTCCGGCTTGAGGATCGTGTGATCGATGAGACTTGCGATATTCCGCTGGGAAATCATGCAAAGGCGTGGAAACCACTAACCTAGCATACGGCGGGACGAAAGTTTGCCAGTGACGCGGCGCTGATTGATCAGGCAAGCTGTGAAGTGCAGTGCGCGCAGCGCTTCGCCGCGATCGGAATCTCGCTGAGGCATTCCGGGCATTTTTTCGTGGTCGGATCGGCGGGCTTTTCAGCCCTTCGCGAGCGCGCGATGAGCGCATTGACGGGCACGACCACCAGGTAATATACGGCGGTTCCGATCAGCAGAAAGGAGATCGCCGCATTCACGAAACTCCCCACCAGAAATGTGCTGCCGTGGATCTCGAAGTGAATTTTGGAAAAATCCGGCTTGCCAACCAGGGCCGCAATCAGCGGCGTGAGGAGATCTTTAGTAAACTCCGTCACCACAGAGCCGAAAGCGGCGCCAATCACAACGCCGACCGCGAGGTCCACCACATTTCCGCGCAACAGAAACTGCTTCAGTCCACCGGCTTGCATAGAGTCTCCTGCGAACTACTATAACCGTTTTGAAGATTCCCGGGGGTAGCCTCCGGCACATCCGGCCGCCGCTCGCCGATGCGGGTGTCGTTGCTGGCCAGATCCTGAAATGTGTCGAACAGACATCCGGCCCATAGTGAGCTCTGGCGCGGCGCCGGAGCATGACGCAGCACCTTTACCAGACCAACGCCGACACCGGTCACGCCGATGGTGGCCGCGACCGCCCGCACGTGGGCTGCGATCCAATAGAGAAGCCAATACCAGTCGATTGAATGCTTCATTTCAATTTCCTTTGAAATTTGTCAGGCGCCGCGGCCAGCTGATCCGGCCGCGGCGAGGATCAATCCGATGTCAGCTTTGCGATTCGCTGACCGTTCCGGAAACTTCCACACGCAGAACAGTAGAGATATCGCGAATATCCCGCATTCTGCCCAGAATGTAGTCCTGTGTCAGCGGCCCCAGGGGCTCGAAGGGCGTCTTATAGAGAAGAACGCTGACCGTTGCGCCATTGGCGTGCGCGGCCGCGTTGGACCGCTGAACGGGAACCACGGACTGATTCTCTCCGCCAGGCGCGCCGGTCGCGTACATCACTTCATCGTCGATGAGGATGGCATCGCCGGCCTTGATCGTGGAGATCTGACCGAGGGTGATGGTCGCGTCCGGTGTGGCCACGCCGGCACTCAGGGTGTGCGTTTCGCGCACGTCAAACTTCCACAGCTTCTCGATATCGGCCGCCATGTCGTCCGAAATACTCCCAAACTTCACGTTGAAATCTTTTGGCATGAAAGGTTCTCCTAATAAATAGCCGGTGGAATACCGGCCGAATTGTTGACGAGGACTACGGCCGGGATGGAACTCTCATTCGCATATTCGTTCGCGATCCAGCTTCCCGGACGAGCCACATTTGCAACTTTCTGCATATCGACAGACATGGATGGAGCCGAATTGTAGAATCCGTCCTGCCATGCATGCGGGGTGAATCTCCAGTTGTTCAGCGACCAGGCAGTCGGAATCGTCACGGTTCCTGAACCGGCAGCCGAGCCATTGATGTAGAACACATAATTGCCGGAAGCATCGAGCGTGATGGCCACGTGCGTCCACACGTTGGTCGATACCGTGCCACTCGAAGTACCGACATTGGCCACGCTGGCCCGATCGAGGGTAAGCTTTCCGGAAAGCAGCCTGAACTGCGGCATTCCATTCGCATTCGCGTTATAGATGTCACCGTTTGACGTTGTCGACCTGATCCAGGCTGAGTAGGTGAAGGGCGGAATGATGTCGAGAGTTCCGTTTGATCCGCTGCCGGTCGACCCGCAGGCACTACTGCCCCAGGCATCTCTCGAGGCGCTGCCGAATGATCCGGCGCCATCGACCTGTCCGGTGGCGGCCGTCACGCTGGCTGCTATGCCGTTGCAGCCGCTCGAACTGAAATCCACGCTCGAAAGCGTTCCACTGGAATCCACGTTAAACGGCGCCATCAGGAGGGTATTCGCGTCATACGCCGATCCCACTGCGCCACCCTGATAAAGGGTGACGGCCGGATTTCCGAATCCGACATAGACGGTCTTTGGGCTCGTCGTCCAGGAAGGAATTTTCACCAGCACGATGCCGGTGCCAGCCGCCGAGTTATACGCTTCCACGTCCCAGTTGTAGGAGCCGGTGAGGGTCTGGCATGTAGCATCGTCGGTGACGATCAGATCGGCCGGCACAACAATTCCGTTTCGCGTCACCATATTCAGCGATTGAAATCTTGCATCGCTGAAAGAGAAGGCGAGGGTGATATTGGTCTGCGTGGAGGACGCAGCGCCCGGGAAAGTCACGCTGCCGCAATTCGCATATTGAGCCAGAGAAGGCAGAGCGCAGGCGGCCGCGAGAAGGATGAGTCTGCGTATCATTCCGCCTGCCCCGCATTCGGAAGAGTGGGGATGGTAACGACAGCCTGCCAGGCGTTGATTGCAGCGGCTGCCGTTCCGCTGACCGCGGCGCGGATGATGATGCCTCCACCTGGAACGCAGTTGTTGGCGCTCGCGATCGCCGTGAACTGGCCGGACTGTGACCATGTGCGATTCGCCGCCGCCATAGCCTGAGAGGCAAAAGCCGATTCCGCATTGAATGACGGATCGTCTGACACGCTGCCATCCGCCTTCGTGCAGGCGCTCGATACGGTCCAGATCACGGTTCCGCTGGTATTCGAGCCGGAGCCATATTCGATCCGGACATAAGGCTGCGCGGACGGATCCCAATCGAGCGGCAGCTCCATTCGCCACTGCAGCGCGGCGCCGGTGGCAGGAATGGCCTGCAGGGCACTGCCCAGGTTATTCGTGCCCGCGCGTGCTGTGGGGGTCCACTGTCCGGACAGGTAGCTGACTCCCGCGCCCGCCGCACCGGCGGGCGCAGCCGCGAAAGGAATGATCTTGACGTCACGCGAATCGCAGAAGGAGGGATCGGACGACGAGCCGTTTGAACAGAAAACCTGACGGGCCGTTCCGGTTGCGGCGCCGGTGATGGCATTCGCCGCGCCCTGGTTGATCGCCACCGTGTGGGCGGCCGCGCCATTGTTGACGTTTGCGGAAGAACCGAGCGCCACCGCCTGGCCATTCACGGTCAGCGATGAGTTAGCAAGCGCTGCGTTCGGCACCGCCTGATAAGTCACCGTGTTGGAACTCGTGACTACCGGGACAGTATTGCTGGCGGGTGCGGCCCCGTAGGAAACTCCGTTCACCTTTGCTACGGTCACTACGTTGCTGCCGCTTGTGGTAGCGTCGCCACTGAGTTCAGACGCGGACGGTGTTGTGCCATCGCGCAGCAAACCCGTTCCGGCGGTGGCGCTGTTCAGACCGCCGTTGGCGCGGGCGACGACGCCGGTCACGTTCGCCGCGGTGCCGGTCGTGCTCTGATTCAGCGTCGGAATGTCACCTGGCTGCAGCGAGCAGGGAGCGAAAGAACCGGCTGTTCCGCAGGTGCCAAGCACCTGATGGGACGCCTGCCCGGGCGCGGCCGACAATGTGAGCGTGCCACCGAGAGCGACTGACGCGGTGCCGGAGAGCCACGAAGGCATGGACGTCGCGAATGACGAATTCGTCAGGCCGTCATTATTCAACGTGCCCGTTGCGCCCAACTGGACATTACCGCCGGTTGGATTCGAAAACGTGAACTGCAATCCATTAAAGGAGGATGAGTTCAGGAAGTTCAACGTCGAAGGCGTGCCGATGGAGCTTCCATTCACCGCCGGCGCGAAGCCGCCGAAGGCGCCGTTGTTATTGAACTGAATCTGTCCGTTCGCGCCGCCTGGCTGGGAGCCGCACGGGGTGCTCGCCCCGTTCACCTGCACGCAGTTGGTGGATGCGCCGGTGACGAGGCTCGCCGTCCCGTCAGCAACTTTCATGGCGCCGGTGCCGGCTGGAAACACGGCCGTAGCGCCGCCCGCCGCGGCGGAGACCCAGTAGCCGGACCCGTCAGAGATTACATAAGCGATGTTTGCCGATCCGAGAACGTAATTCGCGCTGATGCCATTGATGTGGTTCCCGCTGGGGTTTACCGTGACATTCGCGTTATTCGTGTCGAGCAGCGCAATACACCAGCCCCCCGGCGGAACCGTTACCGGCAGAGAGAATCCCGCGTCCGCGGTCTGGATAAGAAGCAGTCCGTTATCGGCGGGCACGATCTGATAGGCCGCGCTCTTGCTGGAAGTTCCGGCCGCTCCACAGCCGTTCGCTCCCGGCGCACCGCTGGGGCCGATGGCCAGGCCGGGGTCCGTGATGCCGGTTCCCGGATCAATGCGGTACTGCGCGGAGAGCGTATCGTTGGTCTGCGGAATGGAGCCTGTGGCGAACTGAATCGTGGAGCCGTTGAGCGTGTAATCGACCCCCGCCTTCAGCAGCAGACCATTGCGGAACAGCAGAAGACTCGATGTTGCCGGTGAGTTCGCCAGCGTGAAAGTCGCGTTGAGGCCATTGATCTGGCCCGTGGGCACCTCGCCGTTTACGAAGGACGGCAGCGTGATACCGGCGGTGCAGGGCCCGGTGGTTCCATCGACGAAAACGCAGTCGCCCAGATTGCCGACCACCGTTTCGATCTGGCCATTCTGATCGATCATCGCCACCGCGCCAGTGCCGAAACCGGGGCCTTTGATCGGACGAGCGTTGAGGTCTGAAACCAGATTGGTGACGGTCGATTCCGGCGTGCCGGTGAGTCCGCCGGCGGATCCGTCTCCGCCACCGCTGCCGACGCCCCCGCCGGTGCGAACCTGCGCGACCTTGAGCGCTGTCGCGCTCGGCGGCACGGTCCATGTTTCGGTGTACTGCTGGTTGCCGTCGCTGTGATAGAAAACGTTGTACAGATTGGCGGGGGGCTGCGCCGTGCTGTTCGGTGCCAGTTGCACCAGCAGATTTCCGTTTACTACCTGCACTGTCCTGCTCTGCTGGATAATCGTGCCGGGGTTCTGCGTGTCGAACGTGCTCCAGCGGATAATGAGCGTTCCGTTATAGCGCGCGCCGTCGGCGTTGAACAAAGTGTCCTGAATGGTCGTGAGTGGGTTCTGAGCTGAGGCGATGCCGCAAAGAACCGGCAGAAGAATGGCTGCCGCGCTCAGCGTTTTGAGTGTTTTTCGAAGGGTTCCCATGCTGCTCCTGGAACAGCATTAGCACCCGGCGTCAACAAATCGGACCTGCGTTTTGCGCGGATCTCCCGCTAAACAATTGTGGCGGCTGAAGTTAAAATTTCTGAAGATTCCTGAACAGAAGAATGCCGCGGAGGCGTATTTTCAGGCTTTCGACGCACCGTGCCGGGCGCCGGACCCGTACAATCCGCGCTCGCTGATATACCGGAGAACGGACGGCGGAACGGGGAGATCGCCGGCGCCGCCGGCGATTCCTTCGCGGATGGCAGATGAGGAGACCGGCAGATCGAGTCCGTTCAGTTCGCACACTCGCGCGCCCGGCGGGGCATCGTAGCGGGCGCCGGGGCGCGTGACGACGATGAATTCCACCAGCCGAACTACGTCCTGCCAGCGCCGCCAGGTGCGGATATCGGCGAACGCATCGGCGCCGATGAGGAACGCAAGCGGCCCCGCACCGCGCGCCAGAAGTTTTTCGATCGTATCGATGGAATAGCTCGGATTCGCGTTTTCTTCGATGCGTGAGACTTCGAATCGCGGGTCGGCCGCGCACGCCAGTTCCGCCATGCGCACGCGATCTTTCCAGGATGCGATCGCGGCGCCCGGTTTATGCGGCGGATTCGCGGCCGGCACAAACAGAATTCGCTTGATGCCAAGCCGCGATGCCGCTTCGCCCGCGATTGCCAGATGGGCGTTATGGATGGGATCGAAAGTGCCGCCGAAGATCGCGGTGCGCGCCTTCGGAACGGCTGGCGGCGTGGGGTTCAACTCCGTTCGATGGTCACGGTATTGATCCGGACGTCCTTCTTCGGGCGGTCGGAACCATCGCGCGGCAGTTTGGAAATCTTCTCCACCACGTCATAGCCTTCCACGACTTCGCCGAAGATCGAATGGCGGTTATCGAGCCAGGGCGTGGCGGCGACGGTCACGAAAAACTGGCTGCCGTTGGTGTTCGGGCCGGAATTCGCCATCGAAAGCAGGCCGGGCTTCGTATGCTTCAGCGAAGGATGAAATTCATCCGCGAAGTTGTAACCAGGACCGCCTCGGCCCGTGCCTTGCGGGCATCCGCCCTGAATCATGAAGTCCGGAATCACGCGGTGAAAGACCAAACCGTCATAGAAGGGCTTACCTGTCTTGACGCCTTCGGCGAGGTCAGTAAAGTTCTTCACCGTGTTGGGAGCTTCCTTATCGAAGAACTTCACTTTGAAGCGACCTTCGGTAGTATCGAAAACCGCGTAAGTTTCATTAGCCATACGCTGATTTTAACGTGCGGCGAAGGGTATTACGAACCTCTGTACAAAACAAACCCAAATGGCGCATGATGACGGCATGAGTACTGGTGTGCAGACTGGTGTGCAGACAACGCTGAGTGGCCGGACCAAAATCCGGGAATTTCGCGTGCGTGCGGCGCGCGTTCCCATCCATCCGCCGCATCGCACCGCGAGCGGAGTGCTGACTGAATCGCCGCTGGTGCTGACGGATGTCATCTGCGACGACGGGACGGCGGGCCACAGCCTCGTCTTTACGTATACACCCGCGGCTCTGAAGCCGGTCGCGGAGCTGATCCGGAATCTGGGAGAGCTGATCGCCGGAGAGCCGCTCGCGCCGGCAGCCATTGCGGATCGGTTCGCCGCGCGGTTTCGTCTGCTGGGCATGCAGGGGCTGGTGGGTATCGCGGTGGCGGCGATCGATATGGCGCTGTGGGATGCGCTGGCCCGAATGCACGGCGTCTCGCTCGTGCGATTGCTCGGCGGCGTGGAGAAACCGATCATGGCCTATGGCGCGATCGGTTATGACGGTGTGGCCGATTCCGCTCGTTGCGCGGAGGACTGGGCATCGCGCGGTTTTCGTGGCGTGAAGGCGAAGATCGGATACCCGACCGTTCAGGAAGATCTGGACGTCATTCGCGCCATTCGCGGCGCGGTGGGCCCGGAGATGGCGATTATGGTCGACTATAACCAGTCATTGCTGCCCGCGACCGCGGTGGAGCGGCTGCGCGCGATCGATGACGAAGGGCTGACATGGATCGAAGAGCCGGTGCTCGCACACGACTTCGAAGGCCATGCCCATGTTGCGCGCGAAATCCGCACGCCGATCCAGTGCGGCGAGAACTGGTGGGGTCCGCATGACGTGCGGGCGGCGATTCAACACCGTGCGTCCGACTTCATCATGCCGGACGTGATGAAGATCGGTGGCGTGACCGGATGGCTGCGCTCGGCCGCGCTCGCCCAAGCGTACAGCATTCAGGTTTCGAACCACCTGTGGCCGGAGATCAGCGCGCAGCTCATGTGCCTGACGCCCACGGCGCATTATCTGGAGTACGCGGACTGGTGGAACCCGATCGTTGCCGAGCCGCTGCGGGTTGAGCGCGGCATCGCGAGTGCGAGCACGGCGCCGGGCACGGGCGTGTTGTGGAACGAAGCCGCTCTGGCGCGGTATAGCGTTTAGATTCGCGGCGGAGCACCCCCCACTTACCCTACGAGCAGCGCTGTTCGCGTGCCGCGAGCGAGGCAAGCTCATCCGCGCGATTGTTGTCGGCATGCGAGGCGTGGCCTTTGGTCCAGCTCCAGCGAATCTGGTGGCGGGTGACTTCGCTATCGAGCGCTTCCCACAAATCGCGGTTGACGACCGGCTTCTTCTGCGATGTGATCCACCCGCGCTTTTTCCAGTTCGCGATCCACTGCGTGATGCCGTTCTTCACGTACTCGGAGTCGGTCACGACTTCGATCTCGCACTGTTCGCGCAGCGCGCGGAGCCCTTCAATCGCGGCTCTGAGCTCCATGCGGTTGTTTGTGGTGTGGGGTTCGCAGCCGAACAGTTCCTTGCGATGCTCGCCGTAAACGAGAATCGCCGCCCATCCTCCACGTCCCGGATTTCCAAGGCACGCACCGTCCGTGATCACCTGAACTTTTTTCATTCGAGTACCGTTTTACCATCCAGCCGTTCGGCGACCATCCGGACGGGCCAAAACATTTTTACATTTTTGTGTTTTCTTTTGGCTCGACTTGTTACATAATAATGATCGGGAGAATCAAACACATGGCAACTAAGAAAGCCGCAAAGAAGGCCGCCCCCAAGAAGGCAGCCGCCAAGAAGAAAGCTACGAAGAAAAAGTAGCTTTGAGGGCCAGCCACCGGTTGGCCCTTTTCGATTTTTGAAGGGCAGGCTTTCGGGCCTGCCCTTTTTTTGTGCGCGGTCTGCTTACAGTTTTGCCCAATACAGAAACGCGATCATCGTCTTCGCATCCGCGATTTTATTGGTCCGAAGCGTTTCCTGCAATTCCTTCTTCGAAAACCAGCGTGTTTCAATGCGCTCATCGTCCATGGGATGAGCTTCGCCCTGGGTGAGCTCAGTTGCGAGGAAGATCGTCATCTTTTCTTCCACGTAACCGGGACTGGGAAAAAACGTCGTGAGCTTTTTCCATTTCTTCGCCTTCAGGCCGGTCTCTTCGCCGAGCTCCCGCTTCGCAGCCTGCAGCGCGGTCTCGCCTTCGTCGATCTTGCCGGCGGGCAGTTCCCAGAGAAACTGACCGGCGGGCAGCCTGTATTGCCGCACCAGAAGAATGCGATTCTTCTCATCGACCGGCATCATGACAGCCGAGCCGAGGTGCCGCACCACGCTGCGCTTTATTTCCCAGCCGGTCTTATCGACTGCTTTGTCTTCCGTGACGCGGAAGAGACTGCATGAATAGACTTCCTTAGATGAAACTATCTTCATAACTCGTAAGATCCCCGCGGTATTACTGGCGAAGGGAGTTCGCAAAGCGCTCCACTGGCCAGGTGTTGAGCACGTCTTCCGCCGTCAGCCCGCCGCGGCGCGCCGTCAGAATGCCGTAGCGCATGTTGTGGAGATGCTTAGGGTGGTGCGCGTCGGTGGAAACGATGAACTTCGCGCCTTTCGCTTTCGCGATGCGCACGTGCGTCGCGCTGAGGTCCAGACGCTCCGGACTGCTGTTGACTTCGAGCGCGACGCCGCGCCGAACGGCTTCGTCCGCGATCTTATCGAAGTCGAACGGAAACGGCTCGCGATGGAGCAGGAGGCGGCCTGTGGGATGACCGAGCGCCGTCACATGCGGGCACTCGAGCGCCTTCAGCAGACGGTCCGTCATGGCATCCGCCTCGAGGTTCATGTTGTTGTGAACGCTGGCGATCACCACATCAAGGGCGGCCAGCGCATCCCAGGCGAGATCGAGCGCGCCGTCTCTGAGGATGTCGCATTCGAGTCCGGCGAAGACGCGGATTCCAAGATCGCCGCGCTCGTTGATCTTCCGAACCGTGTCCGCGAATTCAACGGCGCGCTTTTCATCGAGCCCGAAGTTCATCGCCTGGGCTTTGGAATGGTCGGTGATCGCGATGTAATCGTAGCCCAGCGCGCGGGCCGCCTGCGCCATTTCTTCGAGCGTCGCGCGGCCATCGGTCGCGGTGGTGTGCATGTGGAGATCGCCGCGGATGTCGCTCTGCTCCACGAGTTTCGGCAGGCGATGCGACTCAGCCAGTTCGATCTCGCCCTGGTTTTCGCGCAGTTCGGGCGGAATCCAGTCGAGCCCCAGCATTCCGTAGACGCCTTCTTCGGTCTCGCCCGCGACACGTGAATTGTCGTCCAGCCGAAACAGGCCGTATTCGTTCAGCGTGAAGCCCATCCGGAGCGCGCGCTGGCGCAATGCGACGTTGTGTTCCTTGCTGCCGGTGAAATACTGCATAGCAGCGCCGAAGCTTTGATGCTCGAGCGCCCGCACGTCGATCTGGAGTCCCTCACGTCCAACCTTGACGCTCGTCTTGTTGACTCCGCGGCCCAAAATCTCGTTCACCTTCGGATGCTGCGCGACGCGATCGAGCACTGCCGCCGCATTCGGACCGGTGACCAGGAGATCGATATCGCCGATGGTTTCTTTGCCCCGGCGCAGGCTGCCGGCGGCGGCGACAATTTCGAGCCCGCCGACCTCGCGGATGTAACTCATCATTTCGTTCGCGGCATTATCGGCGAAGTTCAGATGAAAACGGCCGCTGTGCTCGCGCAACTGGGCAATCCCGCGCAGCACTTTCTCTTCGAGCTTCGCGCCCATGCGCGGCAGCGTGCGCAGCTTCTGGTCTTTGCAGGCCTGCTCGAGTTCGTCGATGGTTTTGACCGCCAGATGCTCGAACAGTACCGCAATGCTCTTCGGTCCGAGTCCCTGGATTTTCAGGAAGTCGAGCGCGGCGGGCGGAAATTTCAGGAGCAGTTCGTCGCGCCGCTCGCAACTGCCGCGTTTTTCGATTTCGGCCAGCACCGCCGCAAGACCTTTGCCGATGCCGGGCACGCTGGTGATCTTTGCGTCGGGGTTGGAGAGGATGTCGGCGATGCGCTCCGGATAGCCTTCAATGGTGGCCGCGCCGTTGCGATAGCTGCGGATGCGGAAGCCGTCGTCTCCGGCGATCTCCATCAGATCGGCGGTCTCATACAGGATGCGCGCGTATTCACGATTTTCCAAGCTTTTTCAGTTTAGCTTTTGGGAACGTGTGTCCGAAGCGTTTGAGGTCGATCTTGTCGCTCGCGATGATCACGCCTTCCGTGCGCAGGCGCATCCGCTGCTCCAGTCCGTTCTCGCCGGGGAGGCGAATTTTACCGCCTGCGCCGATTACGCGATGCCACGGGACGTGCGAGCCGTTCCGCAGCGCCCAGACCACCTGCCGCGCCGCGCCGGGGTGTCCGCTGGCAGCCGCGACATCGCCGTAGGTCGAGACCCGGCCCTTCGGGATTTTGGCGATGGTAGCCAGGATCTTCTCGAACACGAATCAGTTCTCCGCCGGGATTTTTTCCGCGTGATCCACCACGATTGTGTCGAGCGGTCCATTCCGTGATTCGAGCTTCAGACCGAGCTGTTCCTGCACGGCGGTGA
>Ga0134125_10001784_pt1 | contig 26108 bp, 26 predicted proteins | sample KB31751_FD_96464 | JGI IMG/M metagenome (GOLD analysis project Ga0134125, IMG submission 96464) | Terrestrial soil microbial communities with excess Nitrogen fertilizer from Kellogg Biological Station, Michigan, USA - KB3-175-1 | ecosystem: Environmental > Terrestrial > Soil > Unclassified ...
CGCTTCAACAAAGCCCAGCAGGACGCGTTCCTTCCTCACGTCGAAAAGGGCAACATCCGCCTGATCGGCGCGACCACGGAAAATCCTTCGTTTGAAATTATCGGAGCGCTCCTTTCCCGCAGCTGCGTATATGTTCTGAAGCACCTGACCGAAGAGCAGATTGTCCAATTGCTCAGGCGCGCGCTCGAAGACAATGAGCGAGGCTTGGGCGCCATGCAGCTCAGAGCCAGCGACGAGTCATTAAAGAAAATTGCCGCCTACTCCAGCGGCGACGCACGCAGCGCCTACAACGTGCTCGAAGTCGCCGCCACGCTGGCTCGCGGGGCCGCTGGAAAGGAAGTTGGTGCGGAAATCACCGACGCGGTCATTCATGATGCATTGCAAAAGCGAGTGCTGCTTTATGACAAAGCGGGCGAAGAGCACTACAACTTAATTTCCGCGCTGCATAAATCCGTTCGCAACAGCGACCCTGACGCTTCGCTCTACTGGCTGGGCCGCATGCTGGAAGCCGGAGAAGACCCGCTCTACATCGCCCGCCGCGTGGTCCGCATGGCCGTTGAAGATATCGGGCTGGCCGAGCCCAACGCTCTTTCTCTCTGCATGGCCGCGCGCGATGCCGTGGATTTCATCGGCATGCCGGAGGGCAATCTAGCGCTGGCGCAGGCAGTTGTGTACCTGGCAATCGCGCCAAAATCAAACGCGCTCTACACCGCTTATGGTGAAGTCCAGCAGGACGTGGAAAGCACCGCGGCCGAGCCGGTCCCTCTACATTTGCGCAATGCTCCCACCAGTCTGATGAAAGGCCTGGGCTACGGCAAGGACTACCAGTACGCGCACAACCTGGAAAGCAAAGTCGCGGACATGCAGTGCCTTCCCGACAATCTGAAAGACCGCACCTACTACCATCCAACGAATGAAGGTGTGGAAAAACGAATCCGCGAGCGGCTGGAAGAAATCAAGCGGCGACGAGAGAAGAGCTGACCGCCCTGTTCTCATCCTTCGCGAAGCGAAGGATCCCTTTCGCAAAACAAAAGATTTTAGTCACGCGAAATCTCGGGACACAACGTTCTACCGGAACCGCCGCATGTGCTCCTGCAAAATACATTCATTCATCACCACGAATATTCCTGCATTGCGGGCCTTCGCCGCGGCCTTTTCGTTGACAACTTCCTCCTGCATCCAGATGGCCGGAACTTTCAGTTGAATCGCCTGGTCAACCACTTCTTCCACGAATTCCGAACGTCGAAACACATTCACAATGTCAATCTTTTCGGGCACGTCCAGCAACGACGGATACGCCTTCTCACCGAGCGCGCTGTTAATGCGCGGGTTCACAGGCACAATGCGGTATCCATGACTCTGCATGTAGGCGGAGACGCCATGACTGGCGCGCAGCGGATTGTTCGACAAGCCAACGACGGCGATGGTCCGGGATTTTTTCAGCAACTCAGCGATGGGGTCAGGATCGGCGATAGGAAGCATCGCAGATTATTGTAGCGGGGCGGAGTTTTCAAACCAAGGTCAACCGAAGATTGGCAGTGGTGCAGTTTGGCTCAACTGCATTTACCCAAACCAGCATGTCATCCCGACGTTTAGCGAAGCGAAGACGAAGGGACCTTACGACGGCCAGTCAACTCTCTGCAATCGGCGGGGATATTAGTCCTGATCGCGGCACAGGTAGTTCGGTTCGACCGCAAGATCGCTCGCAAGAAGGCTCGGGATGACATGTTGTAATTGGTTTCAACAGTGGCGCGTAGCAGAGTCGGCAAACTGCCCACTTCCCGAAGGCGCGGTCAGCCCCGGCCCGGATTCAATTTCTGCTTATACATTTTCGTACCAAGCTTGCGGATTGTGTCAGAGACTTCTTTGTTGCCGGAAAGATTTTTGAGGTCGGTGATCAGCAGGTTCTTCATCAGGCCCAAAGCAAGATCGAGCGGCGTGCGTGGATTAAACACTAGATTGCGCACGATGATGTAATTTTTGGCAAAGCGGCGCTTCATGGGAATCTGCCGCAACACAGCCTGTAAGACATTTTTTTGGGTGGCGATCTTTTCCACTTCACCATCGGTAATTTTCGGAGACTCTAGCACAGCAAGCGCCACCAGCTTGGCAGCATCGCGGATCAAAATCGAGCGCTCTTCCTTGTCTCCCTTGAGAGCAAGCTGAATTCGTCCCTTGACGTCGAGCCGGGAAATTTTTTGCAGGACGCTTCCCCGTTCCTTGGCCGCCGACATTTGTCCTTTTTTGCTGCTGGATTTTTTTGCTGCGGCTCCAGTGGCTGCGGCCGTCTGGCTCGCACCCGCTCCCGCCGCGGCAGCCATGGTTTTTGGCTGTCCTTCTTCGGGTTGTTCTTCTGGAACGGCCTCTTCTTCAATATCTCCGCCGATGGGTTCAAACGGCTTGTCAGCTTCGCTGGCCAGTTCGTGCTCGTGCTCCTTCATGAACACCGCGACGACTTCTTCTTCCGCAACCGTCACTGCAGGCATCGGCGCTCCAGCAACTGCTTCTTCAGCGATTGGTTCTTCAGCAATCGCCGGGCCTGCCTCTTCAGCATTCGCTTCAACTTTTTCGCCCAGGATTTCCTCGAGCCTCTCCGCGATCGGAGTATCCACGGACAAATCCTCTTCCGTGATTTCCAGCTCAGCCCCGGCACTCGGAGTTTTATCCACCACGCCAACCATGTTCGGCGCAGGCGTAGCCGTCATCGGTTTGTCAAAATATTTCGCCACCTCGCGAGGCACCTTGGGGTCGGCGATAATTGTCCGCAATTGTGTTTCGTTCCAACCGGCCAGAGTTTTCTGGGCCGTTTCCTTGACCTCAGGATTGTGGGTGGCCAGGTACACCAGAATTTCAACGACCTCTCGGGGAGGCAGCGCGATCGCCCCCTTGGCCATAGACTGCACCAAGTTGTGGGGTAAGGCAGAAGCACGCACTAAATCAATCATGCGAGGCATGAGAAGTCACTCCAGAACGCGGTACCTTACAGGATCAAGCAGAAATAACGGGTTTTCCAGCATTTTCAGAAGCGCCAACGTTACTTAAGGCACAAAAAAGCGGAGGCCTGGGAGGCCTCCGCCATGTGGGAATTTCAAAAGCTTCTTTGCAACCGGCTATGGTCTTACTGGCTTTGTAAAACCATACTTCCGCTAATTTCGGTGTTGACGTCGTTCTGCAGCATATAACCGCTGCTAGGCGACGTCAGGTAGAAGACAAGATCAGTATTCGCGGTCGAACTTGGCAATCCGGACAGGCTTGCCGTCGCTCGTCCGCTATTGTCAGTATCCACTGCGTAGGTGCTGGTAACCACACCGCTGGTGGCGGAGCCTGTATCCACCTCCACCAGGTTTGCAGTCAAGTTTCCCGCGCCATCCCATATCAGTGTTCCCAGCCGGTCATCCAAAACGCTGTTGTTGAAGCCCGACATTGTAAACGCCGACTGCCCATTCAGGCTGCTATTGGAAAACGTTGAAACACTCTGGGCGTCCAGCGTGCCGTCTTCCACTTTGGCGGAGCTGTCCACCAGAAAGAAAGCTCGTGTTGGACTCACCATCCAGAATACTTCCGACACGGTACCCACCGACTGAGAACTGAAAGTCACGTCTGCCCTCCCGTTGGAGGCCATTGTGTAACTTCCTGTGAAAGTATCTTTGGCGGCGGCGATTCCGTCCAATACAAGATCTTCCAAGCCACTGCTGATCGCTCCATTGCTCGCCGTAAAGCGGCCAACGGTTTGACTCCCACCAAGGTTCGCCAAAGTGTCCCCGCGGCTGCCAAAGGCGTACCCGCCAGAAAGTGAACTCTGCGAAAATGGTCCGCCGGTTTGCGCTTCAGCGCGGCCAATACCCACAATGCTTGTGACGGCATTCAACGCGGTGGGCATGATGTTAATGGTGTTTGCGTCCACGATGTAGTACTGAAAGCTCCAAGTTCCGCTACTGTCGGTCAAGGTGCCCGTTCCTCGCCCTCCGGCTATGGGAGCGTTAAAGCTGGCGGTGAGTGACTGCGAACTGACGCTGCCGCCAGATACGAGTACATCATCATTTCCTGTCGCCACGCCGCTGGCAATCGTGAAAGCACCGACTTGCGCAATTGGTCCCTGGAGAGTATTCCCGTTGTGGATCTTGAAGGCAAAGGTTCCGTCCGGCACGCTGGCGATTGCCGAGGCTGACTGTAACTCGCCAGTCCCCGATGCATTGGCGGCGCCATCCACTTCAGTCAGCACGAACTTGGAAGGCTTGATCATCGTAATGGCGAACTGAAATGATCCGGAGCTAAACTGAAAAGTCAGAAATCCCGTGCCGTCATTGGCCATAGTATAAGTTCCGGTGAAAGTGCTGGTAATGACAGGACCGGGCGTTTGATCGTCGGTGCCATTTGTAATGCCACCTTTGCCATCAGCGGTAAAAACTCCTGCTTCCGCGAATGGTGTAAAGCTGCTGCTTCCAAGTATTGTGCCCGACATCTGGTAGGTATATTGCCCACTCAAGCTCGCCACGGAAAAATTGCCCTGCGGTTTGAATCCACCATTGCCGCCCCCGCCTCCGCCACCGCCGCTGCTGTTGTTGCTGTATCCACAAGCAGTAAGGCACGCGAACGAAGCAAGCACAAGCGCAATACGAATCGTATTCATGGAATTAATCTTCATGCTATTGATCGCACGGTTGCGTGCGAGACTCCTTTGAAGTGGAAAACGTCCGCTGCCACGGACCCTGCACAGATCGGGCCTTCCCTCTTGTAACACAACGAGAGAAGAAAAGTTTCTACCCCAGGGCGGCCCACGGTGCGAAAATTGTCAGCAATTTGTAAATAGTCCGTTGATTACCCCCGGAGAACGGCAGCAAGAAAGACCGCCGCCCTTTTCCGGCCCAATTGTCGCGCTACGCAGATTCTATTGGCGGCCTTCGAGCGTTTCGCAAGTATGGTTGACCGCTTCCCGCTGTTTCGGAGACAAAGCTAAAAACTCAAATCCGTGGCGCAGCCCGTCGCGATATCGCACCAGGGCGCGAATCTTCATGAGACCCGGAGCCGCAGGCAATGTCATCTCGAGCGTCACGACTTCTCCAGGATCGAGTTGACCTGTAAGCGTGACGCCAATCCCATCGGCGCCGATCTCATTGGAACGCCCCCAAAGGGAAATCGGACCTTCCGCACGAAGCACCTGAACGGAAACCCGAAGATCGAGCGGATAGCGTGGATATCTTCGCTTGGCCGCCCCGGATTGCAACGAATTAGAAGATGGTTCGATCTTATTCACCGAGCACTTTTCACACAGTTCTGCTTACTATGAATCCTTGCCGAAGCAGCAGCCGTTTGCAACTGAATTCTGCCCTGGGCAGCCACAAGTGTGCTCGAAACGGCACGCTCGCCGGATATTTTTGGCCCTCACGCTTTCAGGGCCTACAGACCCTGCCTTGCCACCGGTGTTACGCTGTCTGTGGATTCGCGAAATGGAAAGCGCTCATAGCATTCGCATCAAGGTGAGTTGGCTGGATATTTTCTGGCTCGTATTTCTGGCTGGCCTTGCCGTCATCCCTCCGGTGCATGAGTTCCACAAACAACTCACGCTGCTGGCATTTGCCATAGTGCAACTGCTCGAAGGCAGCATGATCGAACGCTGGCCGAAATTCGGCGGCAGCCTCTCGGTCCTTCTCAAGATTCTCCTCGCCACCGTGCTCATCAATCACACCGGTGAAGAGACCGCCATCAATAGCGACTACTTCCCTATTTATTTCGTGCCGGTCGCCACCGCGGCCGCTTACTTTGACACTTGGGCGACCCTCGGATGGACTTTGCTCGCCTCCGCGGCCTACTGCTCTTATTTGTACCCAGCAGCCCAGGAATATTATTTAACGCCACAAAGCCTTGGAATGCTGGCGTTGCGCGTGCTCTTTTTCTTTCTGTTGGCCATGATTGTGAACCGCTTCGCCGTGGAAAATCGCAAGCACACGCAAGAACTGGCCCAAGCGAGCCTTCAGCTCGCCCAGGCGCAAGAGCAGGCGCGGCGCTCGGAACGCCTGGCAGCGCTCGGCCAGCTGTCTGCGGGCTTGGCTCATGAAATCCGCAATCCTCTGGGAGTGATTAAGGGCTCAGCGGAGATGCTGAACCAGAAGTTGGACGTTTCCAATCCGCTCGCGGGCGAGCTGGCCGGATATATTTCCACCGAAGTAAATCGTTTAAGCGTGCTAGTGACGCGATTTCTGAACTTTGCGCGGCCCCTTCGCGCTGAAACCGCGCCGCGGGATATCGCCGCTTTACTCGATCACGCTCTCGAGTCCGTGGCCAGCCAGTGGCAGGGAGGAAACGTTGAGGTCAGAAAAACTTACCGTCCAAACCTGCCTCCGGTGCCGCTTGATGAAGGACTGTTCGAGCAGGCATTTGTGAATCTCATTCAGAACGCATATGAGGCGATGGGGGATTCTGGGGGGACGTTGGAGCTGCAAGCGTGCTGCGCGGAACAAAACGATGTTTCCGGGGTTGAAGTTAAAATCAAAGACACGGGCCCGGGAATTCCCGGCGAGCAGCGCGAGCACATTTTCAATCCATTTGTTACGACCAAGGCGTCGGGGGTGGGACTAGGATTGTCCATCGTTTCGCAAATCGTAGATGAGCACCACGGATCGATTCGCGCTGAAAGCAAGCCCGGAGAGGGCGCATGCTTTGCGGTGTTCTTTCCCACTACGGCGGTCACCGCAAAAATTCCCGCGAAAATCGAAAAGACTTCGGTCTCCTAAACCACATGTCCACGATCCTTATCGTTGAAGATGAAGCCAAAATGCGGCGCTTGCTGGAACTTGACCTGGCGGATGCAGGCCTGCAAACCGTCTCCGCGCCTGACGCCGAAACGGGACTAAAGGTCTTCCGCGAAAACGCCGTGGACCTTATTGTTACGGACCTAAAGCTCCCCGGCATGAGCGGCCTGGATTTTCTGCAAGCTGTTAAAAGCGCCAACAGCGCCCTGCCCGTAATAGTAATGACCGCGTTCGGAACCGTCGAAACCGCAGTGGAAGCCATGAAAGCCGGGGCCAGCGACTACGTCCTCAAGCCATTTTCTTTGGCGGAGCTCCGCATGGTGGTGCAAAAAGAATTGGATGTGCATCGCCTGCGCGAAGAGAACCGGTCTTTGCGGGAGGCTTTGGGCAAGCGTTATGAGCATCCGAATATCGTCGCCCGCAGCGCGAAGATGCAGGAAGTCCTTGCGTTGGCTGAGCGCGTAGCGGCTACCAATTCCACTGTGCTGCTCGGAGGGGAAAGCGGCGTAGGAAAAGATCTCATAGCACGCGCAATCCACGAAAAATCTCGCCGCGCCTCAGGCCCTTTCATCAAGATCAACAGCACCGCGATCCCTGAAAACCTTCTGGAAAGTGAACTCTTCGGATACGAAAAAGGCGCATTCACCGGGGCCACAAGCAGTAAGCCTGGCAAATTCGAACTCGCCGACAAAGGCACTTTGTTTTTGGACGAGATTGGCGATGTACCTCCAGCAACGCAGGTGAAGTTGCTGCGTGTTTTGCAGGAGCGCGAATTTGAACGCCTTGGTGGAACCAAGACCATTAAAGTAGACGTTCGTCTGGTCGCGGCAACCAACCGTGACCTGCGTGCCGCACTCGAAGAAGGCACCTTTCGCGAAGACCTTTACTATCGTCTGAATGTTGTACCCATTGATATCGCTCCGCTGCGCGAGCATAAAGAAGACATACCCGACCTGGTGAATTTATTTATCTCGCGCTTCGCCGGTGAATTAGGAAACCAAGACTCGGGAAAAAAGATCAGCGGCCTCGCACCCGACGCGATGCCGGTCCTCATGGCCCATCATTGGCCGGGCAACGTTCGCGAATTGCAAAACGTAATTGAGCGCGCCTGCGCCCTGGCCGCGGGACCACAACTGACGGCGGCCGACATTCGCCTCGATTCGCGCTCCAAGCCGGCAGAATCATCCAATGGATTCCTGCCTGAAGGCCAGACGCTTGAGCAGTGGGAGGATGAGATGATTCGCGAAGCCCTACGGCGTGCCAATGGAAATAAGAGCCAGGCCGCACGATTGCTCGGCCTCTCCCGCAATGCCCTGCGTTATCGTCTGTCAAAAATTGGGATTGCAGATGAGGGGGAAAAAGAGTGATACCTCACGGCCCAGCTAAAGCAGGGTGACATCGTTCCACAAGTGTTCCTTGCGGAACACATCGTCATGACGCTAATGGGGACACAATACTGTCATGACAGTTAAAACTAAGAAAAAAAAGGAATAAACGCGGGTAACGCGAGCAGAGAAGAGAGCGCGGTGGAGATTGAATCATAGTGGACGGCAAAGCGAAGGGAAGCTCTTGCGGTGCACCCGACCGTTTGTCGTGTGAGTTAAACTGCCCCAGCCTTCGCAAAAAACGCGAAAGGCTGGGCCACCCGCCGGGGGCGGGAGATGCTGTTGGGCAAGGAGGGTACTACGACTTCCAGCGGTACGAAGGACCAACCACATACTTTTATCCTGGATACACACCCGTCGCGAATATTGCCGTGGGAGCCTACCTTGAAGGAACGGGAGCGCCCCAGTGGATGGCTAGTATGATTTCAAACACTTACGCATTCTTCAAATCCTCCAATGGCGTCACTGCCCAACAGGCGCAGCTCAGAAACTTGGGCTACTCTTTGGCTGCTGGAAAGGCGACATACTCATGTCACCCATAAATCCCTTAAATCAGCCCGCGCGGCGTTCCGTGAAGTCCCTCGATCTCACGTTCATAGCCGCCAATCTGGTTGGGGTCGTACTATACCTTCGGCTTGCATCGCGCGGCTGGAGAATACCGCAGGAGCATGGAATGGTTCCTGTAGCAGGAGAGCCCTTCGTCTGGGCTCTGGCACTGCCGCTCCTGGTTGTCTTCCTCTTGATAGACATCGTATGGGGAGTGGTGCTTTTTCGTTACAAGGAGCGGAAGAGGTGGTTATGGTGGATCATCATCGGTGGTCTATGGCTAATCGCTCTATGTGTTGACTTCGCTCACCATTGAGGCGGGTGGCCCAGCCTTTCGCGTTTTTTGCGAAGGCTGGGGATGTTCATTCGTCACAGCCAAGAGCGTTTTTATATCCTAAGCTCAAGCCATGCCTTGGGGACTGAAACGCTATCAACAAGCACGGCATCTGCACTTCATCACGTTTTGTTGCTATCACCGCGCTCCTCATTTCAATACCCCAGATGCCAAAAATACATTCGTGAGTTCGCTGGAACGCGCGAGGCGCTGGTATGGATTCTATGTGGTGGGCTATGTTGTCATGCCGGAGCATGTGCATCTGCTGATCAGCGAGCCGGAACGAAGCAATCTGGCAGTGGTTGTGCAGATGATGAAGCAGATCGTTTCGCGTAAAGCGAAGCGTCCTAGCGCGAGGGATCCTTTTTGGCAGCCGCGCTATTATGATTTCAACGTCTGGAGTGAGCGCAAGCGGGTGGAGAAACTGCGCTATATTCACAATAATCCGGTAAAGCGCGGGCTAGTAGAAAATCCAGAAGAATGGGCGTGGAGCAGTTCCCGGCGCTACGCAAGTGGAGAAGAGAGCGTAGTGGAGATTGAATCATGGTGGACGGCAAAGCGAAGGGAAGCTCTTGGGATACATCCGACGGTTCGTCGTGTGAGTTAAACTGCCCCAGCCTTCGCAAAAAGCGCGAAAGGCTGGGCCACCCGCCCTGGCAAATTCGAACTCGCCGACAAAGGCACTCTTTTTCTCGACGAGATCGGCGACGTGCCCCCGGCAACGCAGGTGAAGTTGCTGCGCGTTTTGCAGGAGCGAGAATTCGAGCGCCTCGGCGGAACAAAGACCATTAAAGTGGACGTGCGGCTGGTGGCGGCAACCAACCGTGACTTGCGCGCCGCGCTCGAAGAAGGAACCTTCCGCGAAGACCTTTACTATCGCCTGAACGTGGTGCCCATTGATATCGCCCCGCTGCGCGAGCACAAAGAAGACATTCCTGAGCTAGTGAATTTATTTATCTCGCGCTTCGCCGGTGAATCAGGAAAGCAGATTCGCGGTCTTACGCCCGATGCAATGCCTATTCTCATGGCCCATCACTGGCCGGGAAATGTACGCGAATTGCAAAACGTAATTGAACGCGCCTGCGCCCTGGCCACTGGAAAAGAATTGACGGCAGCCGACATTCGCCTCGATACGCGCATGAAGCCCGCCGAATCCAGCAATGGGTTTCTCCCTGAAGGTCAGACCCTCGAGCAGTGGGAGGACGAAATGATCCGCGAAGCCCTGCGCCGTGCCAATGGAAATAAAAGCCAGGCCGCTCGTCTGCTCGGCCTCTCGCGCAATGCCCTGCGCTATCGTCTGTCAAAGATTGGGATTGCAGATGAGGGGGAAAAAGAGTGATACCTCACCACCCAGCTAGCGCGGGGCGACTCGTTCCACAAGTGTTCCTTGCGGAACACATCGTCATGACGCTAATGGGGACACAATACTGTCATGACAGTTAAAACTAAGAAAAGAAAGGAATAAACGCGGGTAACGCGAGCAGAGAAGAGAGCGCGGTGGAGATTGAATCATAGTGGACGGCAAAGCGAAGAGAAGCACTTGGGGTACATCCGACGATTCGTCGTGTGAGTTAAACTGCCCCAGCCTTCGCAAAAAACGCGAAAGGCTGGGCCACCCGCCGTATGGCGAACCCATCACGGCAGGAATGCAGAGCCTATTGAAATTCACCGGCAAAGAACGGGATAGCGAATCTGGGTTGGATAACTTTGGAGCAAGGTATGACGCTTCAACATTGGGTAGGTTCATGACTCCGGACTGGGAACAAAAGCCAACAACAGTGCCTTACGCTAATTTCGGAAATCCGCAGAGTTTGAATTTATACGCCTACGTAGAGAATAATCCGACTACGGTTGGGGATCCGGATGGGCATTGTGCGGATCACTATAAAGACGGGTCTTGCAAAGTGAACGTCGATCCAAAAACTGGAGATGCGGGCGCGAAAGCCGGTAAGCAGTTGGAAGGCGTATTGAACAAATATGACAAGGCGATTAATGCTTTAGGCGACAAGTCAAAGTTTGATATCAAGGACTCCAAAGGAAACGTCATAGGCTCTCTAACTGGCAAGGAGATCAAAGCTGTGTGGAACGGAACCTCATTCACTGTCACGAACCAAACCGATTTCAACAATGGAGGCGGCGGAGCAACTGGTGGCACTTGGAAGCGGAATTCGTTCTCAGGTAGTAGCAACTTGAGCCCTGGAGCGATCTCGGCGTACGCGAATGCTGGGTCTTCACGCGACGAGAATCCATTTGTGGGCTTGAGTACCATGACATTCCATGAACTCGGCCATGAAACCCATTTCGGAGAGGCATTAACCCGGCAGTACCCTGTAACGCCCGACATTTCGTGGCCACGTGAACATGGTGCAAGTTCTGCCGGCAGCAGCATGGCAGGCACTGTTGATGCTCCATTTGATTGCGTCATAGCGGGAGGTTGCCAATGAAGCGCTTTGGCGGAATGCTTATCCTGCTAGTGTCTCTACTTTCGGCAGCTCCTGCACAATCAGGATCATCCGGTAACGTGGGCCTCAAGGCTACGTTTAAAGCATCGAACGGAAAGGTGATCAACCTTGATTTGCGGACTGGAATCCTCGTGACGCCACGATCGCGAAGTTCACTGCTTAAAGATTGCAGCGATAAGCATCAAGTGTGTTTAACCGACAACTATGGATTTGCGTTCGCTCACTTTCGCAAATGTAATGATGCGAGCGCAAACGATTATAAGATGCTTCGTTTTCCTCCAAAAGTCATCTCAGCACTGGATAATAACGACGTGTGGATAGTTTTCGACGCAGCCCCTAAATATCTGTTTCACTACGCCTATTCCAAAGGAATCGTCGGTATTTATTTAGGGCCGACCGACTCATTCGATTTTCGTAGCGTTCTCCACGATAAAAATTTCCAGTTGGCTAATCTGGATGCATCAGAGTACCGCAAAACTACTTCGGGTGCTATTGCTGGCTGCAGCGAGTGAATTTCTTGGAGCCGGGAATGCCGGGGCGGGTGGCTGATTAGATAACCGGTGTCGGCTCCAACATCCGAGTAAACTTGGTGCGCTCAAGCAACCAGGGCTCGGAGGAAAGGAGCCGAGCACATGAAGATTGTAGGTTGTGATTTACATACGCGCTACCAGCAGATTGCCATGCTGGATCAGGAGACGGGCGAGTTAATCGAGCGCCGGCGGGTGGCCCAGCCTTTCGCGTTTTTTGCGAAGGCTGGGGATGTTCATCACCCGGCAAGCGGAGAAGAGAGCGTGGTGGAGATTGAATCATGGTGGACGGCAAAGCGAAGAGAGGCACTTGGGGTACATCCGAAGGTTCGTCGTGTGAGTTAAACTGCCCCAGCCTTCGCAAAAAACGCGAAAGGCTGGGCCACCCGCCAGCGGCCACTCCTGAAAATTTACGCGCACCAAGCCGCGTTCGCCGTACATATAACTGCGAAAGCTGCTCCACTTCCATTGATCAGGTTTGGCGACCAGACCCCGTTTTACCGGATTGCAGTGCATGTATCGTAATTTTTCGACTCTCTTGCGTTCGCTCCACACATTGAAATCATAGAATCGCTTTTGCCAGACAGGCGCTTGGGAATGCTTCCCAAGCATGCGTTGCGAGGCATATCTCGATAAACTAATTGGATTCTTACCGCGTCAATTTGACGCTGGTTTTCTTGCTAAAAATTCCCCCGCAAACGTCCGGCAAGCGCGAAAGCTCAACACCTCCACATGGCCTACAATAGCAACGCTTGATCTCTGTTCAATTTCATCGAGGAAAATCAGCGTTCATGAAAGCTCTTCTGCTGGCTGCTGCCGTGCTCTTGTCCCTATCTTGTCTTCCGCAAAGCGCCTTTGCGCAGAATCCGGCCGCGCCGAATCCGGCTCCAGGCAAACAGTGGTGGAACGCTCGTTATCCTCGCCCTGCGGCTCCGAGCCCGAACGCGAAAAAAATGCCTCTGATCTCCGTGCGCGGAAATCACTTTGTTGATCCGCAAGGAAACATGGTCCTTTTTCGCGGCCTGTCCATCGCTGATCCCGATAAAATTGATGGCGAAGGCCACTGGAACAAAGATTTCTTCGTTCATGTGCAACAGACGGGAGCGCGTTTGGTGCGCATCCCGGTTCATCCCATTGCCTGGCGCACGCGAACTCCGCAAGCCTATCTTGCGCTGCTCGACCAGGCCGTGGACTGGTGCACCGATCTCAACATGTATGTGGATATTGACTGGCACTCGATTGGCAACCTTCATACCGGATTGTTTCAGGACCCGATGTACCAGACCTCGCAGCAGGAGACGTTCGAGTTCTGGCGCACCATCGCCAATCATTTCGCCGGGAATAACACTGTGGCTTTCTATGAACTGTTCAATGAGCCGACAACATTTTCCGATAAGCTAGGTCCGATTTCCTGGAGTGAGTGGAAGCAAATCAATGAAGAGCTGATCACCACCATTCGCGCCTATGATCGCGAAAAGATTCCGCTAGTCGCAGGTTTTGACTGGGCCTACGATCTTACTCCGCTTCGCCTGAGCCCTATCAACGCCGAAGGTATTGGATACGTCACGCATCCGTATCCCATGAAGCGGACTAAGCCGTGGGAGCCGAAGTGGGAGGAAGATTTTGGATTTGCCGCCAGCCAATATCCAATTATTGCGACGGAGATCGGCTTTTCGCGTCGTCCCGGCACGCCTGACGACGGATATGGCCCGGCAATCGTCAACTATCTCGAGAGTCGCGGCATTAGTTGGCTGGCATGGTGTTACGACCCCGAATGGGGCCCGCGCATGATTACTTCATGGGACACATTCGCGCTTACCGATGAAGGAGAGTTCTTCTCGCAGGCTATGAAAGCGCCGTTGCCACCAGCGGAAACTGAGAAACACTGAACAGATTGGCTGGCGGGACGGGACGGTGCGGTTTGCGAAGAGGCACGGAGGTAGTGGTGCAGTTTGCCGAATCTGCTACGCCACTCTTTAATTCTTAAAACATGTCATCCCGAGCAAGTTTTTGCGAGGGATCTTATGTTGGACTGAGCTACCTATGCCGTCGGCTGGACTAATATCTCCGTCGATGGCTGAGAGTTGACTGGCTGTCGTAAGGTCCCTCCGTCTTCGCTTCGCTCAACATCGGGGGATGACATGGTTGTTTTGGTAAATGCAGTTGAGTCAACTGCACCACTGCCCACACCTGCTGCTTGCAACATGAGATTTCCAGTGATTCGTTTGCGTGGAATCCATCCATGTGCTCACTCTACGAGCGCGTCGGCTACAATGTTGTCCGCAACAATCACGACTGCCATGGAGACCCAGCACGATGATTCGACAAATGGGATTGAACGGCCTGCTCTTTGTTTGTCTGTTATTGCTGTCCACACAACTGGTGGCGCAAGGGGTCGCCACACCGGGCGATACGTGCAAGCCGGCGAGTATGCGAACGAAAGAGCTCGGATGCTGGATCCTGGCCGAAAATCCCGTAGGTCAACTCCCAGAATCACAAGTGTTCTGGCATCTTGATTCGTATTCCACACGCGCGGCCGCGCAGGCAGATAAGGGGCCGAGGGGCACAATTGTTGAGTCGTTTGGCAAAGTGTGGTTGATGACCATCGCGAACGAGAAATGGAGACCAGCCCACGGAACTCGCGTTGCTGAAATTGGACCGCTTCCGGTAGTCGCGGGAGAAAAGTACACCGCGCAGTTTATGGAAGCGGCCTTCACACCCGGGATGACAGCGCCGCCACACAAGCACTCTGGCCCGGAAGCCTGGTATGCGGTGGGCGGAAAAACATGTCTGGAGACTTCCGATGGCCGCATGCAAGTTAGTCAAGTGGGGGGCCCTCCGGTGATTGTTCCGATGGGATTATCAATGCACCTTACAGCGATCGGCACCGAGTTGCGCCGTTCCATCGTGCTTATCCTTCATCAATCCTCGCAACCGCCGGTCACAATGGTCCATGATTGGACGCCAAAGGGTTTGTGCAAGAGCGGTAACTGATGCAGTCGAAAATGATAGACCCTGTTCAATCCAGACGGTATGATCTGTGCGTTTCATAGCAGCTTGCATTCCTGATCGCAGATTCCTTCCGAAAAGTACTGGAGCTAAACATGAACCGATTGCTGGTTTTGTTGCTGGCGGCGTTGCTGCTGATGCTGGGTCCTATCTCCGCCTTTGCAAACGATCTGCAAGACGGAGAGGTGACCTTGCGAGTTTGCAACAAAAGTAAGGTCCCCGTTCAAGGGGTTGAAGTTTCAGAGGCCACCAAGGGGCCGCACTGGTGGGTTTTTGGGTGGATTGATATCCCCGCAGAAGATTGCGCATACTTCGTAGCTCAGCGAGGCGGGGACCCGGGCGCGAACGCTTCGCCTACATACCTCGGATTTGCATTCAAAGATTCCACGGGCACGTGGGGAGCGGCCACTGCCGATGTTCCCGCCTATGGCACCGACACTTCAGGAAATCCAACTTTTTCCCAATCTAACTTAAAAGTGTGTGTCAGCCGGACTGACGACACTGTCTATTCGACCGACGACCAAATAGGCGAAGATTGTCCATCTTTTAAACTGAGCAAACACCCAGACGATAAACTTGTGCTATTTACTACGGCGCTTTATTTTCGTCCCGTGGCCGCGGCTTGCCATTTTCTCGCTGGCTGTTCAGGCGGAGAATATAACCTCGACATCACCGTTCCGGAACACGGCAGGCATCTCCATATAGTTCGAGGACTTTCGGACGAGGAGCAAGGCATGCAGATCCTCGCCAAATTCCTTAAAGCGGTAGCCGACGCCGGAGATGCCCAGAACAAGCAGCGCGCGCAGGCTGAACTCGACACGGCGGAAGCGCGTTTGAAGCATGCGCGGGAACAGCAGGCGGCCAGAGAGCAGAGACAGAAACAGATTCTTGAGGCAGACGCCGCGGGCGACCCTAACGTCAAGGTTGAGGCGCAGATGATCCGGCGCGAACAGGAAGATAATCGCCAGCGATGGGCCGGAGGGCCAAAGTCTCCCGCCGCGTACGATCCCCAATGGATGGGGAAGAACGTCGCCATCGTTGGCACGGTATCGCGAGTGGAAGTTGACCCCAACGGTTCGCCGCAGTGGCTGACCATCTACTTTAAGGAATCGCCCGATGCCACGTTCGTCGTCTGCTCGCCTTATCCCGACATGTTCCAGGAGAGAGTCGGCCTGAATCTCTCTGTGCTGGTCGGTAAGACGATAGAAGCCGCTGGGCAAGTGGAATCCCCTTACTGCGGAGGGAATGCGCCGAAGGGCAGCATTCGCGTGGTCGAATCCACGCAGTGGAAGATTCATTGATCCGGCAGGCTTCACAGCATCTCCAGCATGACGGAAGGTTTTTATGAATCGGCTTAACAGATTTCTGGTTGCTGCAGTTATATCGGCAGGCGTGCTATCCACAAGCGCGGCGCAGGCGATGGATATAAACGATTACTTCAAAATGGCAGATCAAGATCAAGGCAGGTTTGATAACGCGCTATTCGAAGGTGCTAAACAATTACTGAGGGATGAAGGCAGGGCGGACCTGGCTGACCAGTTGGATCGGCTTTTCACCGAAGTAAAACCCGGCAACAAGCTCAGCGATGGCATGGCCGACTACCAGGCAAGGTTAGGCGCTATGGCAATTGCCGAAGTCCATCGGGAAGTTAGAAATCCAAAGCTTCCTCACCTGCAGGCCGAGAGGGCCTTCAGGGATGCAGCACAGGACCATGGCATTTCGCTGCCAAAAGATTTTGACGCGATTGCCAGCAATTTCAAACCCAAGTTTCCGCCGAAGCAGTTAGGAAGCAACTAACGCTGTGTCCGCATGGCCAAGGCAAACCTTTAGCAAACTGAAAGCCCGATACTCCGCTCTGAAGGAGCACTTATGAACCGATTAAGAGAAGTCGCAGCAAGCTCAGCGATCTCGGTTTTCCTGATCTCGATCTTCATGCTCTTTGCGAGCAACTCGAACGCAGTGATCTTTCCAGCGTTCGACCGCCTGGACTCCTACGCGCAGGCGGAGTTCATCGCTGACATGGTAGACAGAACGGAGAAGGCGCTCCGTGACGACGGCAAGCCAGACCTCGCATTGAAAATGGAGCAGCTTTTTGCCCTGGTCGAACCCGGCGACAAAATGTCATTAGGGCTGGTTGAATTAGAGCGCAATGTGGCACGTGCGCGCGTCGCTGATCTTGACCGGTTAAAGAAAGACCCCAGGGCGAACCGGGTTGAGGTGGAGGATGCGTTGTTTGTCACCTTAAAGAAGAATGGAATTGAAATGTCGAGCAACGCCATGGACGCCGTCCTGAATACTATGGCGAGCTTTCATGAAATGACCAACGCTGAATTCCGCGCGCAATCGCCTGCGCAGCAGCAACACACTGTCCAATTGCTCTCCGATCTCGCCTTTCCCGACTACTGCTTTCGGGACATGCTGCAGCAGAAGAAGGGCAGCTTTTTCGGGCTCGACGAACACAATTCCCACAATCTCATGCAAATCATGAGCACCCAATTCCCCAGCTCCGGTGAGCAGCCTGGCTTTCAGAACGTCCAAACTGCGGTTGAGGCCGAGAATGCAAAGGCCCCAGATCATGTGGTTTTCGCCACCGTGGTTATCTACGTCCTTAACGAACTTAAAAAGCAACTTCAAGTAGAGGACCAGAAGCTGACTGAATGGGCTGTGCTTCTTCCCGATGGGCGGCATGCCTATCCTGACGACGATTACACCTTCTGGGTTGTTCCCGATCCGAAAGACGGCGCGGGATTCGACGAGAATGCAAAGTACAAGCTGGAAGCCAACCAGCAACATCTGGCGCTGGTCCTGTACCGGTGCATGCAGACGAGCGGAATAACCGATGGTCGTCGTGCCCAGACGATGTGCCTAGAGCAAGTAGCTGGTGTTCATCCGCCTTCCACCACATCTGCCGCGCCACCGCCTCCTGCTGCTGCGCCTTCCACTCCGCCGGCCAGCACGACTGACGACGATGATCCCATCGGAAACGGTGGCTTCATCACGCCGCCGGACTCACATTAGGTTGCGCTATGCTTGCAGGCGCCGAATTTCGAAGCATGGCACCCGGCGCAACCGTCCCTGTTGTACGAATCACTTGAGGTGCTGAAATGCTCTGGTTCTTTGAATCTTTCTTTCCTGTGGTGTGGATCGCCTTTATTGTCTATTGGCGGATTAAGGCCGCCAACACCAAAACCACTCAGCGCAGCGAGTCGTCGGCGTCGGGCATTCTGCGGGTGCTTGCCCTGCTCATCGTGATCGCGCTCGTCTCGGTGCCTCACATCCCACTGCACTGGCTCTACCGCCAGCTCTGGCCGGCTAATCTTTCGTCCTTTTGCATTGGAGCTGCTGTTACCGTCGCCGGTCTTCTCTTCGCCATCTGGGCGCGTCAGCACCTCGCCAGCAACTGGAGCAGCTCCGTAACTATTAAGCAGGACCACGAGTTGATTACAACCGGTCCCTATGCCCTGGCCCGTCACCCCATCTACACTGGCATCCTGACCGGATTTCTTGGCACCGCGATTGCGCTCGCGCAGGTGCGCGGGTTCATCGCTTTAGTCCTGCTATTTGTCATCTTGTGGGCAAAGCTCCGCATGGAGGAGAAGTGGATGCGCTCCCAATTTGGAGAGACGTACGCAACCTATTCTCATAAGACCGCTGCCTTGGTGCCGTATGTTTTTTGACGAATGGAAATTGGTAAACATGCGTCTGCCCCCACCTTTTACTGAGTTATGCAAGGGAGCAGGGCGGCTGACTCACCCTCTCTATCTACAGCTAATTTATTGAGGCTGCCCCACCCTTCGCGGTTTTCGAAGGGTGGGAAACTAAGACGCTTCTTTCACCCTGACTGTCATCTTCGTGGGTTGTTCTTCGTTCACCAATACTGGGCGTGTGGCCCACATGACACGGTTTTCGTTGTGTGGGGACTTGAACGCTTTCCAATTCGGGCTTCGAGGGTGGAGACCAAAAACCATCAGCCCTTCCACGGAATTTTGTAAACGACCGAATCGTATTTCTGACTTGTACGATTCTCTATGATCTCGCCGTGGAGCCCTTCAGCGATGCGCCTGCTGGCTGTGTTTTGCACGGCTACGGGGTAAATGAAACTTTCCTTACCTAAAGTTTTATGTGCCCATTCAGCGACGGCCGCCACGACCTCCTTGCCGAAACCCTGACCGTGCGCACTTTCCTTCATCCAGAGGCCCATTTCCGGCGAATCCATGTCGCACTCTTCCAGCCCGGCCATGCCAATGCATTCCTTGCTGTCGCGCCGTCTGATGACGAAGGAGAATGTAGTTGGATCCGGAGCCTTTAGTCGTGCTTCGCATCGTGCCATATATTCGCTCCATGATGGTGGCTCCCACCGCATGAATCTGGTGATCGCGGGCGTGATGCACGCAAAAACCTCCTCTGTGTCCGTTATTTGGAACTGACTGAGCTGCAATCTCGGAGACTGGATAACGATCATATCGTTCGCCTGGAATGCCTCATAAACCGAAGAAGCAAAATTTCTTGAACGATTTGTCGAATTATGGCCGACTCGTTCGACTATATAGTGAAAACAAGCCAACAAAAGGAAAAACGAGACCCCATGAGAAAGATCAAGATCATCGAACACATCTCGCTGGACGGCGTAATTCAGGCTCCCGGCGGCCCAGAGGAAGATCCAAACGGCTTTGCGTATGGCGGATGGGCGGGGCCGCATGCCGACCCGGATGCAGGAGCGTCCATTGTGGCGGCGCACGGCGACGATTTCGATCTGCTGCTGGGCCGTCACACTTACGATATTTGGAGCCGCCATTGGCCGAAAGCTCCGAAGAGTCCGATGGCCGACAGCATTAACGCGGCCACGAAATACATCGCGACCCACAATCCGAAGTCTCTTGAGTGGGGGCCGGTCGAAGACCTTGGATCGGACATCGTCGAGGGCATTCGCCGCATCAAGGCGAAGAGCGGGCCGCAGCCGATTGTCTGGGGCAGCTCGACTCTGACTCCGGTGCTGCTCGAACACGGGCTTGCCGATGAAGTTTTGCTGCTGGTGTTTCCGGTCCTGATAGGCACGGGCAAACGTATTTTTGCCGACGGAACTCCGCCATGCGAACTGGCGCTTGTAAGCACAAAGTCTGTCGGCTCGGGCGTCATCATCAGCACCTACAAGCCCAGCGGCCCGTTGCGGGCCAGCACGCACAGGGCGAAGAAGTAAGAGAGCCGCGCGGCAATCAAAATTTGGGCGAATTAAAATAGCGACTGGTTCAGGACAATCCGATGAGAAATTTAATCTACGCAATCAACGTCACTCTGGATGGCTGCTGCGACCACACCAAAACAATCGGTAGTGACGAACTGCTTGAACACTACACTCAGCTACTGCGAGAGGTTGGCCTGTTTGTCTGTGGGCGGAAAACATATCAATTGATGGTTCCTTATTGGCCTGACGTCGCAAAAAACCCGTCGGAGACAAAAGCATCCATCGAATTTGCCCGGGCGTTTGATTCCCACAAGAAAGTTGCTTTTTCGCGATCATTGGACAGTGTTGAAGACAAAAACTCGCGCATTGTTCGCGGGGACCTTCGCGACGAAATACTTAAGCTGAAACAAGAACCCGGCAAAGATATTCTGACCGGCGGCGTGGATATTCCTTCACAGCTTACCGAGCTTGGCCTGGTGGACGAATATCGTGTTGTCATTCTGCCAATCGTTGCAGGCGAAGGAAGACGGTTGTTTGACCATCTTCGTCTGCCTGAGAGATTGCAATTGAAACTGGTTGAGTCAAAGACTCTTAGATCAGGATCTGTTGCGCTTCGTTATTTGAAGCAGTGACAGCGGAAAAAATCAATCCCTACCCCCGGGCAAAAAGCCGCTATGACGCGGCACTTTCCAATTCATGCACCACCTCATAAAGAAATGGGTGCGGCGGAAAAGCGGACCATTCCGGCTTGCCCACGAGTGCGCGAAAACCGGCGTCATGCGCTCCCTGAAAATGCTCCATGGATGCCCATCGTGCAACGTTAACGAAACGGTACGAAGCGTCGGGCGTGATCGCGCGATGAAGTTTATGGCCTAGATATCCGGGTTTCTCCCGCATGTACGCGTTGACCTGTTTCCATAGCCGCAGGAACTGGTCCTCGCGTCCCGCGGCGACTTCGAAAGAATTAATCAAGGTAATGGCTGCCATTTTATGTCTCCGTAAAATTCAGTTTTTTCTCAGCGGATCGCATCCTACTGACGGCGAGGCGGCGGCCCGACAATGGTTGTTGCAAGTTGGCTCAAAAGTCTCGCGGTTTCTTTGCCGAATTCAGGCGTCCCCGCCGGCACGCGCTTCGCCAACTGGTCCAGCTCCGGGAACAAGCGTTCGAATCCCGCAGGACTCCCCCATCCCAGGAAGCGAACCGGCGATGAGGAAGTGTTTCCCTGTGCATGAGGAATGCCTTTCGGAAGCACGGCAAACGTACTCGAACTCAAATCGTGCCACTGGCCGCCCGTGAAAATGGAGAGAACGCCATCGAGCACGTAAACGTATTCGTCCATATCGTGGTGGAAATGAAACGCGGTCATGAACCCCGGCAATTCTTCAGAGTGGCCGAACCACCACTTGTTCTCCGATTTCGAGCCGTCCATCAGGATTCTCATCTCTCCCAGGCCTTGGCTGTAACCCGCGACGTCCTGCATCCTGACGATGAATGGCTGGTTAGTAGAAGCTGTCGCATGATTCATGATTGTGTCTCCTTCTAAGAAAGCAACTCCGAACTTTTGGTTCGCCAATGCAAGGGCGACGAGATCAAGCAACGCCCGGTGATCCGTTCTTTATTTTCCTCGGGCTACTCCTCGCTTTTGCACTTCCGGCCGAACCTCTTGTTCAGCCTGCTCTAGCGCACCCGCCACGAGGGTCTCGGCAGCCCAAACCGAAACCTGTGTCGCTTCTTTCTGTGACAGCCCACGCAAATTCGTCATTACCATTACAGACTCAATACCGACGCACAAGGAAAGGGCCGAGACAAGCCGTTCAAAATGTTTTGCGCCGAGCTGTTTTCTGACGGGCGCAAGGGCGGTCGTGATCCATTCAATCCGGTTGTTCCTCACTGGCCTAAATTCTTCAACTCCGTCGTCATTCTGACCTGCAACATGATCTGCCGTCAGGCGCACAATTGTTCGCAAAGCGCCCTGATTTCCATAAGCAAATTGCTGCATGGTCGCCACCAGAAGCCGGATGCGCGCCATCAGGTCTTCCGGGAACTCAGTATTGGAAACCAGGGGCCGGGCGCCCTGGATAGCGGCCTCGGCCAATAGCTGCTCCTGCGAAGGAAAGTACCGGTAGGCGGTGCGTCTGGAAATCTGCGCCGCTTCGGCGACGGCCGTCACCGTGGGTATTTCGCCACTTTGCATCAGTTCGGACGCGGTCTTCACAAGAAGAGCACGTGTGTGTGCGCGCTGCCGGAACCTGCCTTGTTCGTCGCCTGTGTTCACTCTCTGCATTTGTGTCACTCTAGTGCCATAATGACACTAATGTGACATAAACGCAAGAGAAAATTATCGCCATCAAATGCTGCGGAAGATTGCCGCTGAATTGCGGGAGGACAACAAACTTTTCAGCGGCCGAAGGGACGTCTTACCTAGGCAGCGTGGAAGCCCGATCACAAACCTGGGGCACACTTATTCGGGATGTTGGACGATAGGGGATTCGGACCGGCAGCAGACGCCAAAGTCTTTCCATAGCCGGAACCAGGGGCTCGATGCGAGCGCTTCATCATGCCTTCGATTCGCAGCGGAAATGTCGCTTTCCCCGAATGGTCGAATGTCGGGACGTTCAAACATTTCCTCGAGCTGCTCGATATCATTAATGATGCGCTCAATATCCATGCGAGACAGTATAGACCTGTCCCCAAGTTTTTGGGCACCGGAAGCCTTAAACCCACCCTTCGGAAACCGCGCAGATCTTGCCCTGAGCGTAGTCGAAGGGTGGGGCAGCCTCAGTAAATCAATTCTGCAACGTTTACCACGGACCATTATCAATGTCGTGCAGAATTTGTTTCAAATTCACCAGATTGCCCATCACTTGATATCCGGCGTCATTGGGATGGAGCGGATCGCCAGCGTATGCAGGCAAAAGGTTTTCCGGATTCGCCGGGTCCCGAAGGGCTCGGTCAAAATCAATGACTCCGTCGAACGCGTGACTGGTGCGTATCCAGTCGTTCAATTTCTCTCGTTGTTCCTCACCAAAAGGTGTGCCGTAGAATCCACCATAGATTGTGTTCGAGCCGCCAAAGGGTGTTAACGTGCCGCCATAGATTCTTATACCGGCATTGTGGCACGCCCGGATAATCTGCTGGTCAACGGCGATCAGAACGTCGGCGGTGGTGCCGACATCGCCGATGTCATTAATGCCTTCGAGCAGGATCACAGCTTTTACGCCGGGCTGAAGCAGCACATCCCGGCCCAGACGCGCGGCTGCGGGGACTCCAAACTGGGGAAACGTAGGACGATTCGTCAGCAGCTCGTTTCCAGTAATTGCCGCGCTTGATACCGAAAGAGTTTCTCCCCGCAGGGCAGCCAATCTCCGCGAAATCACATCGGGAAAACGCCGATTAGTGTTCGCTGTTGAAAGATAGCCGTCGGTAATTGAGTCACCGAGGGTGACCAGCGCGCCATTGACCCTTGGAGAAGTCAGCACATCGACGCCGGAAAGGAACATCCAGCAGGAAATCTGCTGCGTCAATCCACTGCCGTCAGTATTAGCCGAGAGGTCTCCGCTACCGATGTAATTGGTTTGTTGAGCTAAAAAGTGCTGCGTTGATAGACCCGTATTGTTGGGAAGAAAGATGCTCACATCAAGTGTGGACAAAGACGGTATTACCAGGTGGACCGGGTCGCTTAGAACTTCGCTGTCCGCCGCAACAATGATGGAAGTCTCGCCGTTAAAAGTTAAGGGCCGGAGTGTTCCGGGAACAATTGCCGCACCGCCGGCGGAAATTGCAACCGTTGCGTGCCCCACGTTTAAGGGCGCAGCGCCAAACGCGTTGGAAATGCGCACACGCACTTCGGAACCACCGGCGCTCAGGTAAACGACATTGCGGACTGTTTGGTTCGTGAGTCCCACGTCAGAAGGGCAACCGGGCGAGAAAAATGTCCCACCGGTCATTGGGCTCCCTTGCCACGATGCGACCCAGTGCTCGCCGAAATTATTGCGATCGCTGGCGAGAGCGGAACTAGTTGCGCTGGCAATGAGTGCAATCACAAGTACGGCGGGAACTAATGCCCGCAAAAGATTTGTCTTAGGGTCCCACGAGCTGATGTGAGAAAGTTTCGAGTTTTCCATTTGTATTGCCTCCTGGAGGAATGAGAAGCAGTGAAGCCGAAGGAATAAACGATGGAATAATGGTTGCCGCGGAATGTCTTTGCAATACAGGAAAATCTGTAGTTGGAGCGCGATGTGGAGAATTGCAACTGCGCCGGGTGCGCACGTCAAGACAACGATCAAACGGGCTGGTTGCCCGTATTAAACTTCAGGCGGCGGGATCTTTGAATTTCTGCGCCAATGGCGACTCCACGGGCAACACGCGGACACGACGCCGCTTCGTCAGGAATGAAAGTCCCCACTGCAACAACACAAATATCCGATTGGCAAATCCAATGAGGAAGTAAATATGGACAACCGCCCAAATGACCCACGCCGGGAAACCAGCAAACTTGGCAAACCGCAGGTCGGCTACCGCGTACGTCCGGCCCACGATGGCGAGGTCGCCCTTGTCCCAGTACCAGAACGGAGCAGGTTCCGCGCGGCCTTCAACGCGGCGACGAATGACCTTGGCCGCATGCTCGCCCTCCTGAATGGCAGGCTGCGCTACTCCCGGCAGCACCATCGCAGGCATCTTGAATCCCAACAAATTTCGCGCCGGAGCAACCACATGGGCTGTATCACCGATTGCGAAGATTTCCGGATGTCCGGGTACTGACAGGTCCGGCCCAACGATAATCTTTCCGGAACGGTCCGTTTCTACTTCCAGCCAGCGCCCCGCCGGAGACGCGAGAACTCCCGCGCCCCACAGCACCGTGCCGGCATAAATTCTTTCGCTGCCAACGACAATTCCTTCCGCATCGACGCGTGTCACACGAGCATTGGTATGGACCTCAACTCCCAGGTTCTCAAGATGCCGCTGCGCTTTGGCGGAAAGATGTTCGGGATAAGTGGGCAAGATACGGGGCCCCGCCTCATAAAGCAGAATCCGGGCGGACTTCGGATCTATGTGCCGAAAGTCATGTGCCAGCGCCATGCGCGACATTTCGGCAAGCGTACCCGCCATCTCTACGCCAACAGTCCCGGCGCCAACCAGTGCAAACGTAAGCTGGCGGCGGATTTCCTCCGCATCCGCATGTTCGATGGAAGCCATTTCCTCAGCTCGTTCGAATGCGCGAAGTATTTTGTCGCGAATGACGTCGGCATCATCGAGCGATTCAAGGCCAGGAGCGAAGGGCCGCCATTCATCGTGCCCGAAATAGTTGTACCGGATACCGGTCGCAAGGATAAGAAAGTCGTACGGCAGGTCGCCTCGTTTCAAATGAACAACGCGCCGGGCCGTGCTGACGCCGGTGACTTCGTCCAAAACTACGTCAATGTTTTTCTGATGACTAAGAATGGAACGCAAGGCGCCGGAGATTTCATCCGCAGACAGCAAGCCTGTCGCCACCTGGTACAGCATGGGACGAAAAAGGTGATAGTTCCGCTGATCAACCAGCGTCACGCGAAGCGGCGCGTTGCGCAAAGCGCGGGCTGCGGAAAGTCCCCCGAAACCGCCGCCGACAATGACTACCCGAGGCAACATCAATCAATCGTACCCCACTCTAAGCCTGCAAGTGGAAATGAAAAAGATCTTGCTTCGACTCTTGATATTGAAAACTTTCTCGGCATCCTGCCTTTGGACGCTAAGCCGGATAGATTGGCTGCTCCACCCTTCGCGGTTTCCGAAAGGTGGACGAGAAATAAGCTGCCTCCAGCGTGCAATCGCACGTACGCTTCGCTAATTAATTGATTTCTAAGACCATCATACGCATCTGTATTTTCACTATTATATGTACAATATGTTCCCTAAGGAACATCTGTGGAAAAC
>Ga0134125_10001785_pt1 | contig 26099 bp, 20 predicted proteins | sample KB31751_FD_96464 | JGI IMG/M metagenome (GOLD analysis project Ga0134125, IMG submission 96464) | Terrestrial soil microbial communities with excess Nitrogen fertilizer from Kellogg Biological Station, Michigan, USA - KB3-175-1 | ecosystem: Environmental > Terrestrial > Soil > Unclassified ...
CCGCCACCGCCGATGCGCGCGGCGGTCAGACCCCGGCGGGCTCGAGATAGGCGTAACCGTCGAGTTCGCTTTCGTAGAAGCGCTTCACGGCCTGACTCTCGGCGAGCGTCATGCGCCCGTCACGGATGGCGCGCTCGCAGTCGCGTGCCAGCGCCGGGTACAGCTCGGCGACGTCGTACTCCATGTACTCGAGTACTTTGTTGGCGGTATCGCCCTTGACGATTTCCTCGATCCACCAGCCACCCTCGTCGTGCAGGCGCACGTGCACCACGTGCGTGTCGCCGAACAGGTTGTGCAGGTCGCCGAGGGTCTCCTGGTAGGCGCCCACCAGAAACACCGCCAGGTAGTACTTCTCGTCCGTTTTGAGCTCGTGCAGCTCGAGGGTGCGCTTCATGTCGCGCAGCGACACGAAGTGATCGATCTTGCCGTCGGAGTCGCAGGTGATGTCGGCGAGCACCGCGGTGCGTGTCGGCCGCTCGTCGAGGCGGTGGATCGGCAGGATGGGGAACAGCTGGTCGATGGCCCAGCTGTCGGGCAGCGACTGGAACACCGAGAAGTTGCAGAAGTAGGTATCGGACAGGATCGACTCGAGGTCCTCGAGCTCCTCGGGCAGCCGCTCGAGCCTGCGGCACAGGTCGCGGATCTTGGCGCAGGTCGCCCAGTAGAGCCGCTCCGCCAGCCCGCGGAACTCCAGCGACAGCAGCCCGAGATTGAACATCTGCAGCACCTGCTCGCGCGCGGTCAGTGCATCGTGATAGCACTCGACCAGGCGTCGCTCGCTCACGGCGCGGTAGGCCTCGAACAGGTCCAGCACCGGCTGCGGCAGCTCCTCGGCCCCGGAGTAGTCCTCGGCGGCATCGCCGGTGACGCGGAACTTGTCGAGCGCGGACGAGCCCAGGGCGTCGAAGATCAGCACGCTGTGGTAGGCGGCGACCGCGCGTCCCGACTCGCTCACGATCATCGGATGCGGGATGTCGCGCGCATTGCAGACGCTCGCGATGCGGTACACGACGTCGCTGGCGTACTCGTTGAGCGTGTAGTTCATCGACGAGGCGAAGTTCGTGCCGCTGCCGTCGTAGTCGACGCCCAGGCCGCCGCCGACGTCGATGTACTGCAGGCCGGCGCCCATGAGCTTCAGCTCCGCGTACACGTGCGCCAGCTCGTTGATGGCGTCCTTGACGCGACGGATGTCCTGCAGCTGGCTGCCGGGATGGCAGTGCACCAGCTGCAGGCAGTCGAGCATGTCCTCGTCCTTGAGCACCTTGAACATGTCGAGGATCTCGGTGATGAACAGCCCGAACTTGGACTTCTCGCCGGCCGAGGCGCTCCAGCGCCCCGAGCCCTCGCTGAACAGCTTGACGCGCACGCCCATGCGCGGCCGCACCTGGTAGGCGCGTGCGTGCTTGAGGATCAGTCCCAGCTCCTCGAAGTTCTCCACCACCGGGATGATGGTGCGGCCGAGCTTGGTGGCGAGCGTCACCGCCTCGATGTAGCTGTCGTCCTTGAAGCCGTTGCAGATGATGAGCCGCTCGGGGGCATTCTCGGTCATGGCCATGACCGCCAGCAGCTCGGGCTTGGAGCCGACCTCCAGGCCGAAGCCGTACTCCTTGCCGTAGCGGTACACCTCTTCCACGACCAGGCGCTGCTGGTTCACCTTGATGGGATAAACCGCGGCGTAGCGGTTCTTGTAGTCGTTCTCGGTGATCGCCTGCGCGAAGGCATCGTGCAGGCCGCGCAGGCGGTGCGCGAGGATGTCCGAGAATCGCACCACTACCGGTGTCGTCAGGTCGCGTGCCTGCAGGCCCTCGACCACCTCGTACAGGTCGATCTCGTGGCGCTCGGTGGTGTCGGGGCGCACCACCACGTGGCCGGCGGAGTTGATGCCGAAGTAGCCCTTACCCCAGGCGCGCACGTTGTACAGATCGAGCGAATCCTCGATCCGCCACGGCTGCGCCGGATTGAACTTGCTGCGAGCGCCGTTGAGGGCGCTCTTGGGATCGGCTGCCACGGGGCGCGTTATAGCAAAATTACGCGTCGGTTAAGAGTGGCGCGTCACGCAGTTTCGCTCCCGCGCGCCACCGCGTGCGCCGGGTCCCGGATCCACTCGCTCCACGAGCCGGCGTACAGCCGCGCCCCCGGCAGTCCGGCCACCTCGAGCGCGAGCAGGTTGTGGCAGGCAGTGACGCCCGAGCCGCACATCGCAACCGCGGCCGCGGCCGGCGTGCCGCGCAGCGTCGCCGCCCAGGCCTGGCGCAGCTCCGGCGCCGCGCGCCAGCGCCCCTGCGCGTCGTGGTTGCCGGCGAACGGGTGGCTGCGCGCCCCCGGCACGTGGCCGGCCACCGGGTCGAGCGACTCGTTCTCGCCGCGGAAGCGGTCGGCGGGGCGCGCATCGACCAGCACGGTCGCGCCGCTGCGCAGCTCGCCGGCGGCCAGCGCCGCCTCGAGCTGCTGCGTGCCGAACAGCATCGCCGGGGCCGGTGCGGCGCTGAAGCGCCGTGGCGCACGGGCCTCGGCGCCGGCATTCACCGGCAGCCCGGCGCGCTGCCAGGCGGCGAAGCCGCCGTTCAGCACCGCCACGGCCGGATGCCCGAGCCAGCGCAGCAGCCACCACAGCCGCGCCGCGAAGGCGCCCGGTCCCTGGTCGTAGGCCACCACCTGCACCTGCGCATTGATGCCGAGCCGCCCGAACAGCGCGGCGAGCGCCTCGACCTCGGGCAGCGGATGCCGCCCGCGGCGCGGGCCGTGCGCCCCGGACAGGTCCCGGTCGAGGTGCGCATAGAGCGCGCCGGGGATGTGACCGGCGCCGTAGGCGCGCTCGCCCCAGCTGGTATCGGCGAGGTCGAAGCGGCAATCGACGACGGCCCAGTCGGCGTCGGTGAGGTGCGCGGCCAGTTCGGCCGGCTCGATGAGCGTGGTCAGCATGGCGTCCTCGGCGCTGCCCGATTGGGCATTTTCGGTGCTGTGCGGTTGTCGTTACAATCCTTGCCACCCCCTTTTCGCCGGACGGCACGCGATGGCAATCGAGGTCTACTGGGGCAGCGGCAGCCCCTTCGCCTGGCGCGTGCTGCTGGCACTCGAGCACAAGCGGCTGCCGTACGTCAGCCACGTGCTGCAGTTCTCCAAGCAGGAGCACAAGTCCCCGCACATGCTCGCGCTTAATCCACGCGGCAAGGTGCCGGTGCTGAAGGACGGCGACTACGTATGCTTCGAATCGCTCGCCATCCTCTATTACCTCGACCTGCAGTACCCCGAGCCGCATATTTTCGGTCATACGCCGGAGGAAGCGGGCACCATCATGCGGGTCATCTGCGAGTACCAGGCGTACATCGAGCCGCACGTGAACACCATCGCGCGCGCGGTGTTCTCGGGTCCAACCGACCTTGGCGCCGACCCGATCACCGGCGCCATGCACACGCTCGGGACCGAGGCGCGCACCATCGAGGGACGGCTGTCGAAGTCCGACTGGATCGTGGGCGATGCGTACTCGGCGGTCGACATGGTGATCTTCCCCGGCATCCAGCTGCTGAAGCGCGCGCTGGAGAAGCCGCAGGCACGTGAGCTGTCCTCGCGCTTCATGCCGGTGGAGGTGAACTATCCGGCGCTCGGACGCTGGCTGGCGCGCGTCGCCGCGCTGCCCGGCTACGAGCGTACCTACCCCCCGCACTGGCGCGGCACCTGACTGCGGCCGGCGACGGTCGCCGGTTCGTAAAATTGAGCCGCGCTGAGCGGATTGATAGGCTGCACGCAGTCGCGGTGTCTCGCCGCGACCTGAGGTCCCAAAATCGGCATCATGAGCAATACGCACAAAGTTCACGTTGAGTTTCCCGGCCGCATCCTGTTCATCGGCTTCGGCAGCATCGGCCAGGGAGTGTTGCCGCTGGTGCTGCGCCACATCGGTATCGCCCCGGAGCGCATCACCATCATCACCGCCGAGGACAAGGGCAGCGCCGAGGCGGCGCAGTTCGGCATCAAGTTCATCAAGGAGCGCCTGACGCGCGAGAACTACCGCCGCGTGCTCAACCCGCTGCTCGGTCGCGGCGACTTCGTCATCAACGTGTCGGTGGAGGTCTCGAGCATCGCCCTCATCAAGCTGTGCTGGGAGAAGGGTGCGATGTACCTCGACACCTGCATCGAGCCGTGGCCGGGCGGCTATACCGACCCGACCGTGCCGGCCGGCAAGCGCACCAACTATGCGCTGCGCGAGGAAGCGCTGGCACTGCGTACCGACGAGCAGCGCGCACCGACCGCGGTGCTCACCCACGGCGCCAATCCGGGCCTGGTCTCGCACTTCGTCAAGCAGGCGCTGCTCAACATCGCCGCCGACACGGCGGTGGACGCCGGCAAGCCGGCCACGCGCGCCGAGTGGGGCGAGCTGGCACGCCGCCTCGGCGTCAAGGTCATCCACATCGCCGAGCGCGACACGCAGATTCCGAGCGCCCCCAAGCAGCGCGGCGAGTTCGTCAACACCTGGTCGGTGGACGGCTTCGTCAGCGAGGGCTGCCAGCCCGCCGAGATGGGCTGGGGCTCGCACGAGCGCAACTTTCCGCGCGACGGCAAGCGCCACGACTTCGGCTGCCTAGCCGCCATCTACCTGATGCAGCCGGGGGCGGGCACGCGGGTGCGCACCTGGACGCCGCGCGCCGGACAGTTCCACGGCTTCTGCATCACGCACGGCGAGTCGATCTCGATCGCCGACTACTTCACGGTGCGCGAGGGTTCGCAGATCGCCTACCGGCCCACCGTGCACTACGCCTACCACCCGTGCGATGCGGCGCTGCTGTCGGTGAGCGAGCTCGCCGGCTGCAACTACGTGCAGCAGGAGCGCCAGCGCATCATCACGGACGACGTGGTGAGCGGCATCGACGAGCTCGGAGTACTGCTCGCCGGCCACAAGAAGAACGCCTACTGGTATGGCTCACAGCTGTCGGTCGAGGAGGCGCGCAAGCTGGCGCCGTTCAACAACGCCACCAGCCTGCAGGTGTGCGTGGCGGTGCTGTCCGGCGTCATCTGGGCGATGGAGAACCCCAACCTCGGCATCATCGAGCCGGACGAGATGGACTTCCGCCGCAACCTCGAGATCTGCATGCCGTATCTTGGCCCGGTGGTCGGGGAGTACACCGAGTGGACCCCCCTGCACGAGCGCGAGCGGCTGTTCGCCGAAGACATCGACAAGAGCGATCCCTGGCAGTTCAAGAACGTGCGCGTCATCTGGTAACAGCGGCGCGCCGGCGCTGACTCACGCCGCGTCCGGCGCGTACTCGACCGCGACGATCAGGTAGACGCGGTCGCCGCCCGGGGCCGCCACGGTGACCTCCTCGTCGAGCGCGCGGCGCAGCAGCGCCCGCCCGAGGGGCGCGTCCATGCTGATGTAGCCGGGCGCCATGTCGAACTCGTCCGGCCCGACGATGCGGTGGCGCGTGCGCGCGCCGTCCTGCGTCTCCAGCTCCACCCAGGCACCGAAGAATACCCGCCGCGGATCGCTGGGCCGCTGCGCGACGATCACCATGCCCTCGAGACGCTGGCGCAGGAAGCGCACGCGGCGGTCGATCTCGCGCAGGCGGCGCTTGCCGTAGGTGTACTCGGCGTTCTCGGAGCGGTCGCCCTGGGCGGCCGCCGCCGCCACCGCCTGGGTGACGCGCGGCCGCTCCTCGCGCCACAGCTGCTCGAGCTCGGCGCGCAGCCGGCGCGCGCCCTCGGGGGTGATGTATTTCGAGCCCGGCGGCTCCGGCGTCCGGAAGCGTCCCATGCAGTGCAATCCCGTGAATTATGTCGCACTTGGTTTTACCGAAATCCGGGGTTCTGTGGAACAACTCACGGACGGGCGCGCGGGCGCAGGACTAGGCTTTCCACCGTGGCTACCAAGTACTACACGCACTTTGTGACCCACACCGGCCGCCCGGCCGGCCGCGTGCGGCGCCCGGCGAGCGGCAGCGAGTGGAGCGGAGTGGTGGAGCTGCGGCAGCCCCTGAACAACGCGCGCGCCAACCGCGAGCTGCGCGCGCTGATAGCACAGAGTTTCGACCTGGACTCGGACGAGATCCGGATCCTGCACTGGGCGCGATTGCACTGAATCCCCTGGCGGACTTCCTTCCCTTCATCGAAGGTCCGCCCTTACCGACCCCAGGCCCACAAAGCCTGGGGTTTTTTTTGCCCGCGCCACCCCCATCGTAGGTGCGATCGACGCCCCCCGCCGCGCGTGTGACAATCCACGCCCCCCGGGCATGGGGCGGGGTCGACACCTAAGGAGAAGTCCGATGCGTGCGTGGGTCTGTGCGGTCATGGCCGCGGCGGTATTCTGCCTCTCGGGGTGCGGTTACAACCGCATGATGCAGCAGGATGAGGGCGTCAAGGCCGCCTGGGCCGAGGTGGTCAACCAGTACCAGCGCCGTGCCGATCTCATCCCCAATCTGGTCAACACGGTGAAGGGCTATGCCGCACAGGAGCAGAAGGTGCTCATCGGCGTCACCGAGGCGCGTGCCAAGGTCGGCTCGATCCAGGTGACCCCCGAGGTGCTCAACAACCCCGCGCTGTTCGCCAAATACCAGGCCGCGCAGGGCGAGCTCACCGGCGCCCTGAAAAGCCTGTTCGCGGTCACCGAGAACTATCCGCAGCTGAAGTCGGACCAGAACTTTCGCGACCTGCAGGCGCAGCTCGAAGGCACGGAGAACCGCATCACCGTGGCGCGCGGCCGCTACATCCAGGCGGTGCAGGACTACAACGTCACGCTGCGCACCTTCCCCAACAACCTCACGGCGAAGCTGTTCGGCTTCCAGGTGAAGCCGAATTTCAGCGTCGCGAACGAGCAGCAGATCTCGACCGCGCCGACGGTCAGCTTCGACACCGCCTCGCCGGCTGCCACCGCGCCGGCGCCGCCCGCGGACCAGCCCAAGACCCAATGACCGCACCGCGGAGCCGCGCCCGCCGCCGGGTGGGCCTCGTGCTGCCGTGGCTGCTCGCGGCGGCCGCGGCGACGCTGGCGCTGACGGTTGCGGCGCAGGAACTGCAGCCGATACCGAAGCTCAGCGCGCGCGTCACCGACCTGACCGGCACGCTTACCGCAGAGCAGCAGACCGCCCTCGAGCAGAAGCTCGCGGCGTTCGAGTCCGCGAAGGGCTCGCAGCTCGCGGTGCTGATCGTGCCGACCACCCACCCCGAGGAGATCGAGCAGTACTCGATCCGCGTCGTCGAGCAGTGGAAGCTCGGGCGCGGCAGCGTGAACGGCAAGCGCGTCGATGACGGGGTTCTGCTGCTGGTCGCCACCGGCGACCGCCGCGTGCGCTTCGAAGTCGGCTATGGACTGGAAGGGGTGCTCCCCGACGCCACCTGCAACCGCATCATCGATGAGACCATCAAGCCGGCGTTCCGCCAGGGCAATTATTATGGGGGCATCGAAGCCGGACTCGATCAGGCCATGAAGCTCATCCAGGGCGAGGCGTTGCCGCCGCCGGAACAGGGCTGGCAGGCAGGCCGCGGCGGGCACGCGGTCAATCTGCTGCCGCAGCTGTTCATCGCGGTGCTGATCGGCTCGGTGGTGCTGCGTGCGGTGTTCGGCCGCACGCTCGGCTCGGCGTTCACCGGCCTCGGCGCCGGGGTACTGGTGTGGCTGGCCGCGCGCACGCTGCTGCTGGCCGGGCTGGCGGGAGTGGCGGCGTTCGTGTTTGCCCTGCTCATGGGCCTGGCACGCGGCAGCGGCTGGTCGAGCGCGCCGCGCAGCGGCGGCTTCGGCGGCGGCTGGGGCGGAATGGGCGGCGGCGGTGGCGGTTTCGGCGGCGGCGGCTTCAGTGGCGGCGGCGGCGGCTTTGGCGGCGGCGGCGCCTCCGGGAGCTGGTGACCCGATGAGCCTCATGCGCCTGCTGCGCCACATCGCCACCACGCGCTGGAGCACGCGCCGGCATTTTCCCCCGGCCGTGCGTCATGCGATCGAGCAGGCGATCGGTGGCTGCGAGGCGCACCACGGCGGCGAGATCCGCTTCGTGGTGGAGACCGCCTTCGACGTGCCCGAGCTGTGGCGCGGGCTGTCGACGCGGCAGCGCGCTCTGCAGCTGTTCGGCCAGTTCGGGGTGTGGGACACGGCGCACAACAACGGCGTGCTGATCTACGTGCTGATGGCCGACCACGCGGTGGAGATCATCGCCGACCGCGGTATCGCCGCGCGCGTGGCGGTCGGCGAGTGGAACAGCGTGTGCCGGCAGATGGAGCAGCACTACCGGGAAGGCCGCTTCCGCGACGGCTCGATCGCCGGGGTACAGGGCGTGGGCGCGCTGCTCGGGCGGCATTTCCCCGGCCGCCGGCACAGCGACAACGAGCTGCCCGACCAGCCGGTGCTCCTGTAGTGAATCGCCGACAATCACGCCTGAGGGCACATCGGTCATAATCTGCGTGGCATGAAGATTCGCTCGGTTCGCGCCGCCACGGCGGCCCTCATCTGTCTCGGTATCGCTGGCTGCTCTCTCCTCGGCCAGTTCCGGCATGCACCGCCACCGCCGCCCCCGGCGCCGCCGCCCCCGGCCGAGCCTCTGCCGGTCGCCAACGAGCGCTTCGAGCTCGACCCCGGGCAGGACGTGGTGGGCGTGGTCCAGGTGGTCAAGGCCACCAAGGAGGACACCCTCACCGACATCGCGCGCCGCTTCAACGTCGGCTACGAGGAGATCGTGCGCGCCAATCCCAAGGTGGACCCGTGGCTGCCGGGCGAGGGGCGCGAGATCATCGTGCCCTCGCAGTTCGTCCTGCCGGATGCGCCGCGCACCGGGCTGGTGATCAACATCGCCGCGATGCGCATCTTCTACTACCCGCCCGCCAAGCGCGGCGAGCGCCAGGTGGTGATCACCCACCCGATCGGCATCGGTAAGGTCGGCTGGCGCACCCCGGAAGGGGTCACCAAGATCGTGCGCCGTCAGAAGGACCCGACCTGGCGCGTGCCGGTGTCGGTGCGCAAGGAGCACCACGAGAACGGTGAGGACCTCGATCCGGTGATCGGTCCGGGGCCGGACAATCCGCTCGGCAAGTACGCGTTCTACCTGCAGTGGCCGAGCTACCTGATCCACGGCACCAACAAGCCGGCCGGCGTCGGGCTGCGCTCGAGCCACGGCTGCATCCGGCTGTACCCGGAGGACATCGAGCAGTTCTTCAACACGGTGCCGATCGGCACCGAGGTACGCGTCGTCAACCAGCCGTTCGTCTTCGGCTGGCGCGACGGGCAGCTGTTCATGCAGCCGTTCGACGTGCTCGAGGACGACAGCCGCGACTGGAAGAAGGCGCAGAAGAAGCTGCTGACCCGCTCCCTTGCCGCGCGCCTGCGGCAGCACCACGACCAGGTCGACTGGGACCGGGTCGGCGCGCTCGCGCACGAGCCACACGGCGTGCCGGTGCCGATCACCGGTGCGGACACCGGCCTCGAGCAGGTCCTCGCCGCTGCACCGCGGGTGCAGAACGTGCTGCCCGAGGGCTCGACCTGGGACGGCAAGTCCGACCTGCCGATGGACGAGGGCTCGTTCAAGCAGATGGTGTCGGAGATCGAGCCCGACAACGGCTCCCCGGACGCGCCGGCGGCCACGAGCGCGCCGCCGTCGCCCGCCGGCGGCGGCGCGGCCGCGCCCAAGCCCGACCCGACCCCGCCCAAGAAGGGCAGCTGAGCGCGCCTTGAGCGCCTCGCGCGAGCCGCCCGTCGCGCCGCTGTCCGCGTGGCTGCGTCTCATGCTCGCGGAGATCGCACGCAAGCAGGAGGAACTCGAGCGCGCGCGCGCCGAGCAGATGCAGCGCAGCAGCGAGCCGCACCATGCAGTGCGCGACGCGCCGTCTGCGCGGCGTTGAACTTATCCCGCAGCGCACGGCGCGCGCGCCAGAATCCGTCTCGGCACTGACAGGGGTGTGTTAGAGTCGCGCCTATAATCACAGAGGCGCATAGTGGCCGACAGCCCCGCGTCCGGCGTAGAACTCGCACAACAAAGCCGCGACTGTCACGCGATCGAGCGCGTGCCGACCGCCATCGCCGCCTTCATCGGCCGCACTCTCAAAGGTCCGGTCAATCAGGCGCTGTCGGTGCGGAGCTTCGCCGAGTTCCAGCGGCACTTCGGCGGCCTGTGGCAGCCGTCGACACTTTCTTACGCGGTGGAACAGTTCTTCGAGAACGGCGGCCGCGAAGCGCGCATCGTGCGCGTGGTCAACGGCGCGCGCCCGCCCAGCATCACGCTGCCGGCCGGCGACGCCGCGCTGCGCCTGGTGGCACTCAATCCCGGCTCGCGCGAATACCTGCGCGCCTCGGTGGACTACGATGGCCTGACCGCCGGCGAGCGCGAGCGCTTCAACATCGTGGTGCAGCGCGTGCGCACCGCCGGCTCCGAGCTGGTCGAGGACCAGGAGATCTACCGGCGCGTGTCGATGCAGCCGGCCTCGGGGCGCTTCGTGACCGACGTGCTGCTCGAGTCGCGCCTGGTGCGGGTGCTGGGGGCGGTGCCGCCGCAGCGCCCGGACCGCTCCGCCGGCGGACCCGGCGGGGTGGCGGTGGGCTACACCCTGTCCAATCCCGACGGCGACGACGGCGCCCCGCTCACCGACTACGACATCATCGGCGCCGCCGGCAGCGGCAGCGGCCTGTTCGCGCTCGACGGCGTGGGGCGCTTCAACCTGCTGTGCGTTCCGCCGCTGGCACGCGAGCGCGACGTCGGCCTGTCGGCACTGCTGGTGGCCGCGCGCCTGTGCCGCGAACGGCACGCGCTGCTGATCGTCGATCCGCCGGCCGCCTGGACCTCGGCGCGCGCCGCGCTCGAGGCGCTGCGCACCTGGCCGTTCCGCAGCGAAAGCGCCGTCATGTACTACCCGCGCGTGCAGGCCTTCGACCGGCTGCGCGGGCGCGTCGAGACCTTCGGCTCGTGCGGTGCGGCCGCCGGCATGATCGCGCGCTCGGACGAGACCTTCCCGGTGTGGAGCGCCGCCGAGAGCGAGGAGGCGGTGCTGCGCCCCGGGCTGCGCCCGGCGGTGCCCGTGTCCGAGGCCGACCGCGTACGCCTCTCCCAGGCGGGGGTCAACACCCTGCTCGCGGTGCGCCCCGGCGGACGCGCCGCCGTCAGCCCGCGCACGCTGTCCGGCGGGGTGGGCGGCGCGGCTGACTGGAAGTACCTCTCGGCCCGGCGCCTGGCGCTGTTCGTCGCGGCGAGCATCGAGCAGGGCACGCGCTGGGTGCTGCTCGAGCACAACGGGCCGGCGACCTGGGAGCGCGCGCAGGCGCAGGTCGAGACCTTCCTCGACGCGCTGGCGGAGCAGGGGGCGTTCGCCGGCACCGGCCCGGCGGAGAGCCATTTCGTCATCGCCGACGAGCGCGTCAACCGGCCCAGCACCCTCGCCGAGGGCAAGTTCAATCTGCTGTTCGGCTTCGCCACCAGCAAGCCCGGCGAGTTCGACACCTGGCTGGTGACGCACCGCGCCGGCGCCAGCCGCGTGCGCCCGGTATCGGTCAACCGCTCGGCGACCTCCAAGGAGCGCGTCGAGTGGGAGATTGAGACCTCGATCCTGCGCGGCTAGCGCTCAGTCGGCACTGCCGAAGCCGCCGCCGCCCGGGGTGAGGATGCTCAGCTCGTCCCCCGCCCCCACCTCGAAGCTTGCCGTGGCGCCGAGCGTCTCGCGCCGGCCGTCGGCGCGGCGGATATGTGCCTCGCCGCGTGCCCCGGGCTCCCCGCCGGCGAGCCCGAAGGGCGCGATGCGCCGGTGATTGGCGAGCAGCGCGCCGCTGAACGCGCTGCGGAACTCGAGCCGGCGCAGCGTGCCGTCGCCGCCATGGAAGCGGCCGGCGCCCCCCGAACCGTGACGGATCGCAAACTCGCGCACCAGCACCGGGAACTCGCCCTCGAGGATCTCCGGATCGGTGAGGCGCGAATTGGTCATGTGCGTGTGCACCGCATCGCAGCCGTCGAAGTCCGGGCCGGCCCCGGCCCCGCCGCAGATGGTCTCGTAGTACTGCAGGCACGCATCGCCGAAGGTCAGGTTGTTCATCGTCCCCTGCGATGCGGCCAGGATGCCGAGCGCGCCGTACAGGGCATCGACGATGCACTGCGAGGTCTCGACGTTGCCGGCCGCGACCGCCGCCGGCGGCCGTGGGTCGAGCATCGAGCCGTCCGGGATGATGATGTCGAGCGGCTCGAGGCAGCCCTCGTTGAGCGGGATCGGCTGCGCGATCAGCGTGCGGAACACGTACAGCGTGGCGGCCAGGCACACCGCGCGCGGCGCGTTGAAGTTGTAGGCGCCCTGCGGCGAGGTGCCGCTGAAGTCGACACGCGCGCGCCGCCCGGCGCGGTCGATGTCGATGCGCACCGCGACCACCGAGCCGTCGTCGAGCTCGTAGCGGAACTCCCCGGGAGTGAGCTGCGCGATGGCGGCGCGCACGCAGTGCGCGGCGTTGTCCTGCACCGCCTGCATGTACTCGTGCACGCCGGCGAGCCCGTGCCGCGTCACGGCGCGCTGGATCTCGGCGATGCCGCGCGCGTTCGCCGCCAGCTGCGCACGCAGGTCGGCGACGTTCTGCGGCACGTTGCGTGCCGGCCAGGCACCGGAGCTAAGGGCCGTGCGCAGCTCGCGCTCGCGCAGCACCCCGCCCGCGACCAGCTGGAAGCATTCGAACAGGATGCCTTCCTCTTCTATGGTGCGGCTGAACGGCGGCATCGACCCGGGTGTCACGCCGCCGATGTCGGCGTGATGAGCGCGGGAGGCGACGAAGAAATCGGGCTGGCCGCTGTCCCCGACGAACACCGGCGTGACCACCGTCATGTCCGGCAGGTGCGTGCCGCCGTGGTACGGGCTGTTGAGCAGCCAGGCATCCCCGGGACGCAGCCGCTCCCGGCAGGTGTGCATCACCGCGCGCACGCTCGCACCCATCGAGCCCAGGTGCACGGGCATGTGCGGGGCGTTGGCGACCAGGCCGCCGCGCGCATCGAACAGCGCGCACGAGTAGTCGAGGCGCTCGCGGATGTTGACCGACTGCGCCGTCGCCTTCAGCACCTCGCCCATCTGCTCGGCGACGTGCATGAACAGGTTGTTGAAGATCTCGATGCGCGCCGGGTCGGCGGTGGCGGCGGCCGGCACGGCGCTGCCGCCGCCATCCTCGAGCAGCAGCTCACCGCCCGGCAACCGCTGCGCGCGCCAGCCTTCCTCCAGCACCACGGTGCTGTGCGGCTCGACCAGGAGCGCCGGGCCGGCGAGCGGCGCCTCGAGCGCCGCCGCCGCCACCAGCGGCACCTCGCGCCAGCTGCCGAACCACGCGCGTGCCCGCTGCGGCAGCGCCGCGTCCGGCGCCGATGCCGGCACCGCGAGCGTTGCGGCATCGACCGAGGCCTGGCGCGCCTCGACGCGCAGCGCTTCGATCACCACCTGCAGCGCATCCGCGGCGAAGCCGAAGCGGCGCAGGTGCTCCGCATGGAAGCGCTCGCGCACGGCATCGAGCGCGGCGGACGGCACCGACAGGGTGATGTCGCTGTCGCCGGCCCGCAGCTCCAGCAGGTGCGCGACGCGCACCGTGGCGGCGGCTTCACCGTGGGCGCTCAGCTCGGCGCGCGCCTGCGCCTCGAGTGTCGCGCAGCCGCTGCGCGCCGCCGTCAGGCCCGCCGCATCGAGCGCGCGGCGCAGGCTGGCGCGGCGCACCGCCAGGCGGTCGGCCACGCCGATGCCGAACGCCGACAGCACGCTCGCCAACGGATGCACCAGGATGCGGCGCACGCCGGCGGCGCGCGCCACGCGGCAGGCATGCTGGCCGGCCGCGCCGCCGAAGCAGAACAGCGTGAAATCACCGGCGTCGCGCCCCTGACGCGTCGACACCTGGCGGATGGCATTGGCCATCGACTCGACTCCGACTTCGAGGAACGACTCGGCCACGGTCTCGGACGAACAGCCGTGCGCCGCTTCGGCGCCGACCTGGGCGGCGAGCGCGGCGAAGCGCTGCGTCACCGCCGCGGCGTCGATGCGCGCGCGGCCGTCGCGGCCGAACACCGCCGGCAGCGTGTCGGGGCGCAGCCGCCCGAGCAGCACCTGGGCGTCGGTGAGGGTGAGGGGGCCGCCGCGGCCGTAGCACACCGGCCCCGGGTCGGCGCCGGCGGAGGCCGGCCCGACCGCGAAGCGGCCGTCGCGGTAGCCGAGGATCGAGCCGCCGCCGGCGGCGATGCTGTGCACGTCGAGCATCGGCTGCGCCAGGCGCACGCCCGCGATCAGGTGCTCGAAGCGCTGCGGCAGCTCGCCGTCGATGAGCGAGACGTCGGTGGAGGTGCCACCCATGTCGAAACCGATGAGGCGCGGGAGCTTCAGCCGCTCGCCCACCCAGCGCATGCCGATGAGTCCCCCGGCCGGGCCCGACAGCACGCTCGCCATGGCGTGGAAGCCGGCCACCGCGGCCAGTCCGCCGTTGCTCTGCATGAGCGCCAGGCGCGCAGCAGGGTCGAGCGTGCGCACCTCAGCGGCGAGCGCGTCGAGGTAGCCGCGCAGCGGCAGCGCCAGATAGGAGTTGAGCACGGTGGTATCGCCGCGCGTCACGTAGCGCACCAGCGGCGACAGCTCGTGCGACACCGAGACCTCCTCGAAGCCGAGCTCGCGCGCGACCGCCGCCGCCGCCTTCTCGTGCTGCGGGTGACGCCAGCCGTGCAGGAACACGATGGCCACGGCGCGCCGCCCGGCGGCGCGGGCGCGCGCCAGGTCGGCACGCAGCCGCGGCAGGTCGAGCGCGGCGAGCACTTCGCCGTGAGCGTCGATGCGCTCGTGGGCTTCCAGCACGCTCGCGTACAGGCGCTTCGGCAGCACGATCTGGCGCGCAAAGATGTCGGGGCGGTTCTGGTAGCCGATGCGCAGCGCGTCGGCGAAGCCGGCGGTAGTAACCAGCAGCACCGGTTCACCGCTGCGCGTCAGCAGCGCATTGGTGGCGACCGTGGTGCCGACCTTGACGACGCTGACGGCGCCGCCGCCGGGGGCCGCGCCGGCGAGGATGGCGCGGGCTGCGGCGAGGCCCGGATCGCCGGCGCCGCCGCCGGGGGCGCTCGACAGCACCTTGCGCACGTGCAGCACGCCCTGCGGGGACATGCCGATCACGTCGGTGAAGGTGCCGCCGCGGTCGATCCAGAACTGCCAGCCGGGGGCTGCGCGCGAGGATGGTTGGCTTCCGGTTTCCATTGCCTGCATTATTCGCGCCTATGAGTCAGGCTCCCAGCGAGACTTCCACTCAACAGCTGCCGGTGGCGTTCCGCCACGTAGTGTTCTCCCACGGTCTGGAGAGTGGTCCGTGGGGGCGCAAGATCACGGCGCTCGCGGAGGTGGCGCGCGCCGAAGGCTACGACGCGCACTCGGTCGACTACCGCGGCATCGACGGGCCGCGCGAGCGGGTCGCCAAGCTCGTGGACTTCTGCAAGGAGCTGCCCGGGGACCTGGTGCTGGTCGGCTCGAGCCTCGGTGGCTACGTGGCCGTGGCCTCCGCCTCGCTGCTGCACGCGCGCGGGGTATTCCTCATGGCACCCGCGCTGTACCTGGAGGGCCTGCCGGAACTGCGCGCCGGGGTGATCGACTGCCCGACGGTGGTGGTGCACGGCTGGCGCGACGAGGTGGTGCCGTACGCGCACAGCGTGCGCTTCGCCGACAGTGCCAAGGCGGCGCTGCACCTGCTCGAGAGCGATCATCGCCTGCACAACCAGGTGCGGGTCATCCAGTATCTGTTCGAGTACTTCCTCATCGCGCTCGACCTGCCGCGCATTGCCTTCGAGTGAGCGCTCAGCGCCGCTCGCGGATGGCGCGCGCGGCGATGCGGTCCACGAGCCCCGGCACCAGCAGCCGCGCCCAGCGCCCGAAGCGACCGCGTCCCGAGGTGATCAGCAGCCGCCGGCGCCGCTGCATGGCCCGCACCATCAGCTGCGCGCACTGCGCCGCCGTCATGATGTGCGCCTCCTGCATCGGGCTGGCCCCGAGCGGGGCGCCGCCCGGCCCGAGCGCGCGGCGGTGGATCTCGCTCACCACGAAGTCCGGGGCCACGATGGTGACGTCGACGCCGCTGCCGCGCAGCTCGATGCGCAGCGACTCGAAGAATCCCACCAGGGCGTGCTTGCTGGCGGCGTAGCCGGTGCGCTCGGGTACGCCGGTCAGCCCGGCGATGCTGGCGACCGCGACGATCAGCCCGCGCGCGCGGCGCAGGTGCGGCAGCGCCGCCGCGGTGACGTGCACCGCTGCCAGGTAGTTGACCGCCAGCAGGTGGCCGAACACGCTCAGGTCGCTGACCGCCTCGAAGCGCGACCACATGGTCACGCCGGCGTTGTTGACCAGGACGTCGAGTCCGCCGCAGCGCTCGGTTGTGAGCTGCACCACGCGCGCACAGTCCCCGGGACGCGCCAGATCGGCCGGCAGCGCCAGTGCCTCGGCGCCGAGCGCCGTGCACTCGTGCGCCGCCGACTCGAGGCGTGCGGCGCTGCGCGCCACCAGTGCCAGGCGCGGCCGCTGCGGCGCGAGTGCCAGCGCCAGCGCACGCCCGATGCCCTCGGAGGCGCCGGTAATGAGGATCGTCTTGCCGGTGAACGTGCCCATGGCCGGTCGTGCAGCATGCGCGCTCAGGTGGCGCCACCGCGGCCCATCATACGGCGCCGGAACGGGCAGCCGACGGCCTTGCCACCTGTGGCGCCGGACGCACACTGGCTCCGGAGCGCGCGTCGGCGCTGCGGCGCCAGCCCGGACGCAGATGGCGCAAGCGGCCCAAAAGAGCCGCTGAGCCCGCTTGCCGCAGCGCGTAGACGAGTAATAGACTGCCGCGGCTTGGGCTTGGTGTCGCGGCAACAAATAATCTGCAATCGGCCGACGCATAAGCCCGGTTTGAGCGGACCGAAGGCATGAGCCCGCAGGCCTGCAGCGACGGTGCGACCTCGCCAGACCTCAAGGGAAGCAGGGGGATACATGAGGAAACTTCTCACCGGGCGCCGTCCGTCGCTGGCCGCCGTGGCAAGCACGGCCTGCCTGGCCTGCCTTGCGTGGCCGGGTGCCCAAGCCGCTAGTTTCAAGAGCGACTCGGGTGACTGGACGCTCAGCTGGGACACCACCATCGGTTACGGCCAGGGCTGGCGCGTGTCGCCGCTCGATTGCCGCCTGGTGGCGATCGCCAACGGCGGCTGCGGCTATTCCCCCAACATCGACGACGGTGACCTCAATTACCCGAAGAACGCCACCTTCAGCGAGGCGCTGAGCGGCACGACCGAGCTGGCGCTCAATTACAAGGACAAGTTCGGCGCCTTCGTGCGCGCCTCCGGCCTCTACGACTGGAAGGTGATGGACGATGCGACCGCCCACTCCCCTCTCAGCCACGACGCCAAGGGCGTCGTCGGCAGCTACGTGCGCCTGCTCGATGCCTTCGGCTACCTGCGCTTCGACATGGGCACCATGCCGAGCGAACTGCGTCTCGGCCGCCAGGTAGTGGACTGGGGCGAGAGCACCTTCATCCCGGGCGGTCTGAACCAGGTCGACTACTTCGACGTCACCGCGCTGCAGGTGCCGGGGGCGGAGCTCAAGCAGGCGCTGCTGCCGGATGAATCGGCGGTCCTCAACCTGCAGCTCACCAAGAACCTGAGCACGCAGCTGCTGTACCTGTTCGACTGGCACAAGGACATCATCGAGCCCGACGGGGCCTACTTCAGCACCAACGACGTCGCCGGCGCGGGCGGCAACCGCGTCATCCTCGGTTTCGGCGCCATCTCCGACCAGGGCGTGGACTTCTCCTCCCTCGGCGGCGGCGTGATCAACGACTTCCAGACCATCCCGCGCCTGGCGGATCACAAGCCGTCCGAGTCCGGGCAGTACGGCGTGCGCTTGAAGTACTACCTGCCGAATTTCGGCCAGGGCACCGAGCTCGGTTTCTACTTCCTTAATTACACCAGCCGCCTGCCGGTGGTCTCGCTGCAGACCGGCTCGCAGGCCGGCCTCGGCAATGCCTTCGGCGCGGCCAACGCAGTCGGCGCGGCGGCCCAGGCCGTGGCCGCGGGGCTGCCGGTGGCCGCCGCCATCGCCACCGGAGCGGCGGTCGGCCAGCAGGCCGCCGTCAGCCAGGGCGGCAATCTGAGCGCCACCACCGCGCAGCAGTACGCCACCATCGGCGCCAACACGCTGATCGCCGGCGGCAACGTCAACAACCAGGCGAGCAACCTCGCGGCCAACGAGTACGCACGCACCGAGGGCCTGTTCGAGGAGTACCCGCAGAACATCAAGATGCTCGGTGTGTCGTTCAACACCCAGATCCAGAAGACCGGCACCGCGCTGCAGGGCGAAGTGGCCTTCCGCCACAACGTGCCGATCCAGATCGACGATGTCGAGCTCATCTATGCCTCGCTGACACCGTTTGAGACCGGCATCGCGCGGCTGCTCGGCGAGCCCACCACCGGCCCCGGGCACTGCGTGGCAGGTTCCGCCACCCCGATTACCGGGTGCAACCAGCTCGGCCTCTACGGTCTCGGCCAGGTGGTGAAGGGCTACGAGCTGAAGAACACCTGGCACTTCGACGTCACCGCCACGCAGGTATTCGCCAACGTATTCCGCGCCGCCCAGGCGGTGCTGATCGTCGAGGCCGGCGCCGACTACGTGCCGGGCCTGGAGAGCCAGCTGAGCGGCGGACCGGAAGGCTTCGGGCTGCGCTACGACGGCCCGGGAACGAACCTGAGCGGCAACCCCAACCTCGGCGGCTATCCGGAGTTCCCGGCGTTCGGCGGGCAGTGCCAGCCGGGATTCCCCAATCCGCTCGGCCAGTGCCTCGAGCCGGGCTCGCAGTTCGCCTCCAAGTTCGCGTGGGGCTACGTGGTCGCCGGCCGGCTCGAGTACGACAACATCATCGGCGAATGGAACCTGCTGCCGCACCTGACGTGGTCGCAGGACGTGACCGGGGTGTCGCCGGGACCGGGCGGCGCGTTTGTCGAGGGCCGCTGGGCAGCCACGGTGGGACTGACGGCCACGACCCATCAGAGGTGGGAACTGGACGTTTCCTACACCGATTACGGCGGCGCGCATCAGTACAATCTGCTCAACGACCGGGATTTCATCGCGGCCAGTGTCAAGTTCTCGTTCTGAGGGCGGGGCGTCCCCCTAGGCGATGCGCAAGCCGCGAACATATGGAGGAGCTGCAATGAAGACTCTCACCCGGTTGTCGGCCGCGGCACTGTTGGTGGCGCCGCTCGCCTTCGGCGCCGTCAGTCCGCAGGAGGCTGCGCGCCTCGGAGCCGAGCTGACCCCGCTCGGCGGCGAGAAGGCCGGCAACGCCGACGGCACCATTCCCGCCTGGGACGGGGGCCTGAAGTCGGCCGCCGACGCCGGCTTCCCCAATTACCACTCGCCCGACCATTACGCCGACCCGTACGCGGGCGACAAGCCGCTGTTCACCATCACCGCGGCCAACCTGGCGCAGTACGCCGCCAAGCTGACCGAAGGCCACAAGGCGCTCTTCAAGGCCTATCCCGACTACAAGATGATCGTCTACCCGACGCACCGCAGCGGGGCCTCGCCGCAGAGCGTCTACGACGCCACCAAGCGCAACGCTACTACCGCCAAGCTGGTCCCGGACGGCAATGGCTTCAGCGGCGCACTCGGCGGCACACCGTTCCCGATTCCGCAGAACGGGCTGGAAGTTTACTGGAACCACGTGACGCGCTACCGCAGCGTGGCCGCGGCTCTCGAAGTCGGCCAGGCACCGATGACGGCCGGCGGCTCGTTCACGCTGGTGAACTTCAAGGAGGAGTTCTATTTCCAGTACTACGAGCCGGGCATGACGGAGGCCGCGCTCAATAACATCCTGCTGTTCTTCACCCAGGAGACGACCGCGCCGGCGCGTCTCGCCGGCGAGGTGCTGCTGGTGCAGGAGACGATCGATCAGGCGCGCGAGGCGCGCCGTGCCTGGGTCTACAACCCCGGTCAGCGCCGCGTGCGGCGCGCGCCCAACGTGGCGTTCGACAACCCCGGCACCAACGCCGACAACCTGCGCACCGCCGACCAGTTCGACATGTACAACGGCAGCCCGCAGCGCTACGACTGGAAGCTCCTCGGCAAGAAGGAGATCTACGTCCCCTACAACGCCTACCGGCTGCAGGACGGCAAGCTCAAGTACGCGCAGCTGCTCACCAAGAACCACATCAACCAGGACCTGGCGCGCTACGAGCTGCATCGCGTCTGGGTGGTGGACTCGACCCTCAAGCCCGGCCAGAGCCACATCTACAGCCGGCGCACGCTGTACGTCGACGAGGACTCCTGGCAGATCCTCGCGGTCGACTGCTACGACAGCCGCGGCCAGCTGTACCGCGTGCAGGAGGGGCACGCCATGAACTACTACAACCTGCCCTCGCTGTGGACCGACCTGGAGCTGGTCATGGACCTCTCGAACGGCCGCTACCTGGCGCTCGGCCTGCAGAGCGAGGAGCCGCACTCCTACGAGTTCTCCATCAAGCGCACGCCCGCCGACTATCAGCCGAGCGTGCTGGAGCGTCGCGGCATCCGCTAGCGCGCGCGACGCAGTCGATCCGCGGTGAAGCCAGCGCTGCAGGCTCGCCACAGGCTCGCGGTGCTGGCCGCCGGGCTCGTGCTCGGCGGCGCCGCCCGCGGCGCGGCGCCGGCACCCCGGGCCGCCGAGCCGGCGCGGCTCGCCGCTCACTCGCTGCTCATCGCCATCGCCGCCGCCGGCGAGCGACTGGTGGCGGTCGGAGACCGCGGCATCATCGTGTGGTCGGATGACCGCGGCGCCAGCTGGACGCAGGCCGCCGCCGTGCCGACCCAGGCGCTGCTCACCGGCGTCTGCTTCGCCGACGCGCAGCACGGGGTGGCGGTGGGACACGACGAGGCCATCATCATTACCGCCGATGCCGGGCGCACCTGGCAGCTGGCGCACTACGCACCGCAGGCGCAGCGCCCGCTGCTCGACGTCTGGTGCGGCGACGGCGGGCGCGTGATCGCGGTCGGTGCCTACGGCGCCTACTTCACCAGCAGCGACAACGGCGCGACCTTCCGTGAGGATAAGTTCAGCGCCGCGGCGCCGCCGCACGCCGCACACCCGCCGCCCAAGGCGGGCCCCGCGGCCGACGAGGGCGGCGCGGCCCCGGACTACCACCTGAACCGCATCGTCGCGGCGGGCGGTGCGCGGCTCTACATCGCCGCCGAGGCCGGCCACCTGTACCGCTCCGACGACGGCGGCGCGCACTGGCAGCAACTCGCCTCGCCCTACGAGGGCTCGTTCTTCGATGTACTGCCGCTCGGCGCCGACACGCTGCTGGCCTTCGGGCTGCGCGGCAACCTGTACCGTTCCGAGGACGCCGGCGCGAGCTGGCACCGCCTCGACAGCGGCACGCTGGCGATGCTCGATGGGGGTGCGACCTTCGGTGCCTCCGGGGTCGCCATCGTCGGCCTGTCCGGCGCGGTGCTGGTGAGCCATGACGGCGGGCGCTCGTTCGTGCTGGCGCAGCAGGCCGATCGCAGCGGCCTGTCCGCCGCTCTGGCGCTGGACGCGCAGCGGCTCGCGGTGGTCGGGGAGACCGGCGCGCGACTCATCGGCGTTGACGCTGCGGCTGGCGCGGGCGGGCGCTGATGGCCAGCGAGGAGCTGCATATCCCCGCAGCCCTGGTCGGGCGGCTGGAGCGGGCGATCTTCGGTCACCGCACCCTCATCCTGGCGCTGTTCGCGCTGGGCAGCGCGCTGCTGGCGGCCGTGGCGCTGTACGGGCTGCGCATCGACACCTCGTTCACCAAGACCCTGCCGGTGCGCCACGAGTACATGCGCACCTACCTTGATCCGAAGGTCACCGACTTCCGCGGCGCCAACCGGGTGCTGGTGGCGCTGATCGCGCGCGACGGCAACATGTTCACGCCGCAGTTCTTCGCCGCGCTGCGCAAGGCCACCGACGCCATCGTGGTCATGGATGGCATCGACCGCACGCGGGTGCAGTCGATCTTCACCCCCAACGTGCGCTACCTGGAGGTGGTCGAGGACGGCATCGAAGCCGGCAACGTCGTCCCGGCCGACTTCACACCGACGCCCGAGAACCTCGCGCAGGTGCGCGACAACATCAGAAAAGCCGGCATCGTCGGCCGCCTGGTCGCCAACGACTTCTCCGGCGCACTGGTCAGCGCCACCGTCCTCGACAGCGACGCGCAGGGCCACCGGGTGGACCCGATCAAGGTGTCGCACGAGCTCGAGCAACAGGTGCGCGCCAAGCTCGAGGGCGACGGGATCGACGTACGCATGATCGGCTTCGCCAAGGTAGTGGGAGACATCGCCGACGGTGCCGCCGCGGTGGTCATGTTCGCGGTCATCACGCTGCTGCTGACGCTGCTCGCGGTGCGGATCTACTGCCAGTCGTGGCGCGTCGCCTTCGTGCCGGTGCTGTGCTCGGTGATCGCGGTCATCTGGCAGCTCGGCGCGCTGGTGCTGCTGCGCTACGGCATCGACCCGATCGGCCTGTTGGTGCCATTCCTGATCTTTGCCATCGGCGTCAGCCACGGGGTACAGAAGATCAGCGCCGTCAGCGACGCTGCGTTCGCCGGCCTCGACAGCATGGAGGCGGCGCGGCGCACGTTCCGCCAGCTGCTGGCGCCGGCGGTGGTGGCGCTGCTCGCCGACCTGGTCGGCTTCGTCACCATCCTCATGATCCCGGTGCAGGTGATCCGTGAGATGGCCATCACCGCCAGCGTCGGCGTGGCGATCGTGATCCTCACCGACCTCGTGCTGCTGCCGGTCATGGTCTCGTACGTGCACTTCGATGCCGGCTACCACGCACGCGTCGAGCGGCGTCAGCAGCGTCTGGCCGTGCTGTGGCGGCACCTGGCGGCCGTGACCGGACGCGGGCCGGCACTCACCATCATCGCGCTCGCGGCGCTGCTGGCGGTAGCCGGCTGGTGGTGGGGGCGCGAGACCCCGATCGGCGATACCCAGGCGGGCGTGCCGGAGCTGCGGCCCGACTCGCGCTACAACCGTGACAACGACGTGATCACCACCAAGTTCAGCATCGGCGTCGACGTGCTCACCGCGATCGTCGAGTCGCAGCAGCCGCTGTGCCTCAGCCACGACCTGATGAGCAGCGTCGACCGCTTCGGCTGGCACATGCGCAACGTGCCGGGTGTGCAGGACGTCATCACGCTGCCGTTCATCGCCAAGGTGGCGATCGCCGGCTGGAACGAAGGCAGCCTCAAGTGGCGCAGCATCCCGCGCGAGCAGACGCAGCTCACGCAGTCGACGCGCTACATAGAGACCAGCACCGGCCTGCTGAACGAGAACTGCGACGTCGTGCCGGTCATGATGTTCCTCGCCGACCACAAGGCCGGCACCATCGCGCGCGTCGTGGCCGAGGTAAAGCACTGGCGCGGCGGCAACCCGCTGGACGGCGCGCAGATCCGCCTGGCCGCCGGCAACGTCGGCGTGATGGCCGCCACCAACGAGACCGTGCGCGCCAAGGAGCTGCTGATCCTCGCCGGGGTGTTCGCGGCGGTGATCGTCATGTGCCTGGTCACCTTCCGCTCCGTGGTCGGCACGCTGCTGGTGGTGCTGCCGCTGGCGCTGGTGTCGGTGCTGGTGTACGCCGTGATGGCGCTGGTCGGCATCGGGCTCAAGGTGTCGACCCTGCCGATGGTGGCGCTCGGCGCCGGCATCGGCGTCGACTACGGCATCTACCTCTTCAGCCGCATGCAGGAGTTCCTGCACCAGGGTCTCGGCGTGCGCGCGGCCTACGAGCGCACGCTGCGCGTCACCGGCGCCAGCATCATCTTCACCGGCATCACGCTCGCCATCGGCGTGGTCACCTGGGTGTTCTCGCCGCTGAAGTTCCAGGCCGACATCGGCATCATGCTGACCTTCATGTTCCTGGTGAACATGCTGGCGGCGATCATCCTGCTGCCGGCACTGGCGGCGTGGCTCATACGTCCGGGCGCTGCCGGAAGGCACTGACATGCGTCTACTTGCCCCGTCGCTTCTTGCAGCACTGATGAGCAGCGCGGCCGCGGCCGCGGGCGTCACCGTGGTCCACGCCGGGCACCTCGTCGATACCGAGGCGGGGCGTGTGCTCGCCGATCAGACCATCGTGATCCGGGACGGGCTGATCGAGGCGGTGGGCCCGGCGGTGCCCGCGCCCGCGGGTGCGCAGCTGGTCGATCTGCGCGAGTACTGGGTACTGCCCGGGCTGATCGACGCCCATACGCACCTCACCATCGACCTGCACAACCAGGACCCGCTCGCCGAGCTGCAGCACACCGCCGCCGAGCGCGCGCTCGGCGCACTGCCCAACGCCCGCGCCGTGCTGCTGGCCGGCTTCACCACGGTGCGGGACCTCGGCAGCTACCGTGCGCTGGTAGACGTCGCGCTGCGCGACGCCATCAATCGCGGCGACGTGGTGGGTCCGCGCATGCTGGTGGCCGGCGCCTACATAACCATCAGCGGCGGCGCTGGTGCGGTGACGGGTTTTGCCCCCGATGTGACGCTGCCGTGGGACCTGCGCTACGGCATCGCCGACTCGCCCGAGGAGGTGCGGGCACGGGTGCGAGCCCTCGCCGGGCAGCGGGTGGACGTCATCAAGATGCTCGCGACCGGCGCCATTCTCACGCACAACAGCAATCCCAGCGGGCGCGAGCTGACCCCCGAAGAGCTGGCGGCGGGGGTCGATGAGGCGCGCAACTTCGGTCTGAAGGTGGCGGTGCACGCGCACGGGGCGGCCGGCATCAAGGCCGCGATCCGCGCCGGGGCGGCCTCGATCGAGCACGGCACACTCATGGACGATGAGGGTCGGGCGCTCATGAAGCAGCATGGCACCTACCTCGTGCCGACGCTCGAGACGCGCGAATGCGTCGGCAGCAACTACCCGCCGGAATTCGTGGCCAAGGCCAGCCAGCTGCTGAGTGCGCAGCTGGCGAACTTCCGCAAGGCGGTGGCCGCGGGCGTGAAAATCGGCTTCGGTACCGACATCGGCGTGTGCGCCTTCGGCCGCAATGCTCGCGAGTTCGGCTTGATGGTGCAGAACGGCATGACGCCCATGCAGGCCATTCAGGCGGCCACGGTGGCAGATGCCGACCTGCTCGGGCTCGGCGACAAGCTCGGGGCAGTCAAGTCCGGCAGGCTGGCCGACCTCATCGCAGTGCGCGGCGACCCGCTCGCCGACATCCGGGTGCTCGAGGACGTGCGCTTCGTGATGAAGCAGGGCGAGATCTACAAGCGCGATTGAGCCGGGTGCCGTCTCAGCGGTAGCCGAAGCCGCGCGCCATGAGCGGCGCGCACACCAGGATCACCGCGATCGCCGTGAGCTCGAGCATCAGGCATAGCCGCACGGCGCGGGTGCGCGCCGCCGGCACCTCGGGCGCGCCACCGGCGGCGAGCGTTTTGTTCCACGCCAGGAAGGTCAGGGTGGGATAGATCGAGATCAGTCCCGCCAGTACGAAGGCGGCGAACTTCGCGAGGAAGTACACGTCGTGCCAGTAGTACTCGGGGCCCTTCTCGAAGTAGGTGACGCGTACCAGTCCCACCACCAGCACCAGGGTCGCCGCCGCGCCGAACAGCATGTGGGTGCGCTGCAGGCGCCGCGCCTGCGGCGCGGTCAGCGGCGGCTTGAACAGCGCCACCTCGACCGCGAGCGCCGCGACCACGCTGAAGGCGGCGAGGTGATGCACGACGGCGAGGAACGGCGACCAGTACATCGCTGCATGGTGCCACAGCAGCGGCGCGCAGGTGGGGGCCGGCCGCGCCGGCCTGCATCAGTCGTCCCAGCGCGGGCGGGTGCGCAGCCGCTTGGTGCGCTGCTGATGCGTCTTGCCTTCGAGGCGGCGCTCGCGGGCCGCGCGCGTGGGGCGCGTGGCCTTGCGCGGCTTGGGCGCCACGAGCGCGCGGCGCACCAGCTCCGCGAGCCGCTCCTCGGCGTCGCGGCGGTTGGCCTCCTGGGTGCGGTGGTTGCGCGCCACCAGCAGGATCTCGCCCGCGCCGGTCAGGCGCCGCCCGGCCAGCGCACGCAGCCGCGCCTTGACCTCGGGGCTGAGCACGCGGCTCGCGGCCAGGTCGAAGCGCAGCTGGGCTGCGGTGGCGACCTTGTTGACGTTCTGGCCGCCGGGGCCCGAGCCGCGCACGAACGACAGCGACAGCTCGCCGTCGGGAATCTCGAGGTCGGC
>Ga0134125_10001787_pt1 | contig 26040 bp, 23 predicted proteins | sample KB31751_FD_96464 | JGI IMG/M metagenome (GOLD analysis project Ga0134125, IMG submission 96464) | Terrestrial soil microbial communities with excess Nitrogen fertilizer from Kellogg Biological Station, Michigan, USA - KB3-175-1 | ecosystem: Environmental > Terrestrial > Soil > Unclassified ...
CCTCGACTATTTCCCCAAAGACTTCCTACTCTTCATCGACGAGTCGCACGTCACCGTCCCGCAGCTCCACGGCATGTGGCACGGCGACCGTTCGCGCAAGCAGAACCTCATCGACTACGGATTCCGCCTGCCCTCCGCCCTCGACAACCGCCCGCTCCGCTTCGAGGAGTTCGAGTCGCGCACCGGCCAGATCGTCTATGTCTCCGCCACGCCCGGCCCCTACGAACTCACCAAATCCGCCGGCGTCGTCGTCGAACAAATCATCCGCCCCACCGGCCTCATCGATCCCCAGGTCGAGATCCGCCCCGTCAAGGGCCAGATCGACGATCTCCTCGCCGAGATCCGCACCCGCGCCGAGATCGGCCAGCGCGTCCTCGTCACCACCCTCACCAAGCGCATGTCCGAGGACCTCGCCAACTACTACACCGAGGTCGGCGTCCGCTGCCGCTACATGCACTCCGAGATCGAAACGCTCGAACGCATCAAGCTCCTCCGCGACCTCCGCAAGGGCGAGTACGACGTGCTCATCGGCATCAATCTCCTCCGCGAAGGCCTCGACCTGCCGGAGGTCTCCCTCGTCGCCATCCTCGACGCCGACAAGGAGGGCTTCCTCCGCTCCCAGGGCTCGCTCATCCAGACCATCGGCCGCGCCGCCCGCCACCTCGAAGGCCGCGCCATCCTCTATGCCGACAACATGACCGAGTCCATGCAGCGGGCGATCGATGAAACGACGCGGCGGCGGGAGATCCAGCAGGCCTTCAACGAAGAGAACGGCATCACGCCGCAGTCCATCATCCGCCCCGTCGGCCACGGCGCAGACAACATGACCCTCGCCGGCATCGTCGCCGCCGACTACGCCGACCTCACCACCGAAACCGACGGCCTCCCCGACTTCAACACCCAGGCCGAGCTCGACACCTACATAGCCAACCTGGAGTCCGACATGCGCGCCGCCGCCCAGAAATTCGAATTCGAACGCGCGGTGAAGCTGCGTGATCAGATAAAGGAATTGCGTACGAAGGAATTTCTGTTTAGCTAGGAAGTAGTATGGATAGACAAGAGTCAATCGCGGATCACCTCAACAGCGCCATTCTGTTTCATAACTACGTGATTGAGAAACACCCAAATGGAACTTACAAGAGCACGCCAAGAAATTCACTCTTCATGGCACTCTGCGATATTGCGCACGAGCACCATGGCGCAATAATCGTCCTAGTAAGAAATCATCAACAGCACTTAGGGAGCGCTCTCGCTCTGCTCAGACCGCTTATCGAAACTTGCATCCGCGCGTTCTGGATCGTGCACTGCGCAGATGACCCTGCAATCGAAAGTATTCTGAAGCAAACAGCGGGCTTCCCAACGCTGCAAAAGTGCGGCGAAAGCGTCAACGCGCATTTCGAGGCGGAGGGTTTTCCGAATCTGTTTTCTCTATCGAAAGAATACCGAAACCAACTTCACGGCCTCACTCACTCTGGCCTTGAACAACTGCAACACCGTTTTGACGGGCAACTCACAGTTAAGCCGAGTTACCCGCCAAAAACAATATGCAAACTGTTGAAAGATGCGACAATGTGGCTTGCAATGGCTGCAATCGCTCAACTTGTATTCATCGAAGGCTCTGACTCTTCAGAGTCGCAGCGTTTTAGCCGAAAATACGTTGAACTGTTTGAGCACTCTTGAGACTCAGCTGCGCTTAATCATTTGCTTTTGTTTCTGAGATAGGCCCGGACTTCAGTCCGGGCATCACTGGCCACCGAGAAACAAGAGGGGCTTCAGCCCCCGGGACACGCCCTCCCACCATGCGCCTCAAACCGCAGACCTACGCCCTCACCGCCGTCGCGTATCAACGCCGCCGCCTCTTCCAACGTGCTGAAGCCGCCGAACTCCTCATCTCCACGCTGTTCCGCTATCGCGACGCCGGCAAATTTCAACTCCACGCCTTCGTTGTCATGCCCGACCACGTCCATGTCCTACTCACGCCCGCGCCGGACTTGGCCATCGAACGCTGCGCTCAACTCCTCAAAGGCGGATTCTCCTTCGCCGTACGCAAAACTACCCCCGGCGAAATCTGGCAGGAGGGCTACCACGCGCATCGCATCATCAACGACCATGACCTGCGCAACCAGACCCTCTACATCCTCAACAACCCCGCAAAGCGACGGCTAAACCTTTATCCCTGGGTCTCATCATCGCCAACATACGCTGATCGCATGGACGGTCCGCCCGCAATCTGATCCCAGGGGCTAAAGCCCCGCACGCCTCTTGCCCCGATAATGCCCGGACTAAAGTCCGGGCCTATCTCAGAAGCAAAACCGGGTGAATCAGCCTGCCCTGAGCGAAGTCGAATGGGCCCCGCCCCATAGGCGTGGGATCACTCCTTCACCCCCGCCCCACAAACCTCATATAGAACGCCGCAAACACCAGGACGATCCCCACATTCGCCATCAGCCGTTCCCACAGATGGCCTCGAAAGAACAGCACGTCGACGGTAACAATCACTGCGGCCATCGCCACGAAATAAACCACCCCTGTTCCCGTTCTTCCCATTCCTCACCTCCCTGGGTGAGCCCCTCGACCCTCCCAATTCCTGTCAAGCCCCCCGCCGTCTGACTCAAATGGATAACAAATTCCCCTTCAGACATTTACGCCGAAAAATAATCCCCGCAAAAGTGGCATAACAGTTATGCCGAACTTGTTAAAATAGAAACAGTAGGCAAAAGACCCGGCCATCGCGCCGAGCTTATTTCATTGCAGCGCGAACTAAGTCTTTTGTTTTCTGGATTCTGCCGATAAGTGCTTTGTTTTCTAGGATCAGTCATTTTTTACCGGGGGGTGGGGTACATGACGCACCCCCCCATTTGTCTACTTGTCTACGACGATCTCCGCCCTCACCAGCTTGTCCAGCTTGGGAAATTCGCGGTCCATATACGCGTTCCCACCCTCGAACATCTTGTCCTGGTGCCCCGCGCGCATGCCGCTGCCCGACTGCTCGCCGTAGCCACCGTACAGCTTCTGCACCACATCCCAGCCCTCCACCACTTTGCCGAAGGGCGCAAACGCCGGCTCCGCATCGTTCAGGGCGGAGTTGTCCCGCAGATTGATGTACACCTGCGTCGACCGCGTCCCCTGCCCCGTGTTCGAGAACGCAATATATCCCGGCAGATTGTGCACCTTCAGCGTGTCATCCGGAATGGTCTTGTGCCGCCACGCCTGCGCAACCTTCGGATCGCCCGCGATCCCAAACTGCACCCACTTTCCGGGAACCACGCGGAAGAAGCGCGAGTCGTCGTAGTAGTGCTCGCGCACCAGCTCATAAAACCGATCCGCTCCGTTGGGCGACCAGTCGCGATGCACCTCCACGACGAAGCTTCCCGCCGTCGTCACAATCCGCGTCCGGAACACCTCCGGCGCCCGCTGCGCATCTACGCTCGCCGAAGGAACGAAGGCGAACGCCAGCAAAGCCGCAAACAGGAATCTCATGCCCTCCAGATTACGCTGGGCCGGAACGCGGCAGATTTGCCGCGCCAGTAAGAGTCGCGAATCTCGATACACTCGTGGAATGAGTCTGATCCGATCCGATAGGAATTCCGTTCCGAAGTTCTATCCGCTTCTTGTGCTGTGCGGATGCGTGGTTGCGCAGGCCACGGCAGCCCCTCTCCGCGCGCAGGGTGCGGCCCCTGTTCCGCCAGCCCAGGCGCAGAATTCAAATCCGTCCGCGAGCGCGTCACGCGACCTGGCGCGTCTGCTCGATGAGATCTGGCAGGACAAGCTCCAGCACGATCCCGAGTACGCGACTTTCCTCAATGACAAGCGATATGACACCGAACTCGACGACCATTCGCCTCGCGCCATCAACGACGCCCTCGCGCGCGGCCGCGACTACATCACGCGCCTCACGGCGATCGATACCTCGGGCCTCTCGCACCAGGAGCAGTTGTCGGCCGAACTGCAGCTCCGCGAACTCGTCGAGGATCAGGAGGCTGCAAAATTCAAGGAGTGGGAGATGCCCGTCACGCAGTACCAGGGCATCCAGCTCGATCTCCCGCAACTCGTCGAGCACACCTCCTTCGACAACGCCGCGGACTACGACCATTACGTCACGCGGCTGAGCAAGGTCCCTCTTGCCTTCTCGCAGATCATGACCAACATGCAGTCCGGCATGGACGAGCACCGGACGCCGCCGGCCTACCTAATGGAGAAAGTTCTGGGCCAGGTGCAGGCCATAACTGCCGAGAAGGCTGACGCCACGCCCTTCGCCGAGCCGTTGAAGAACTTCCCTGCCTCAGTCTCCGCGTCCGATCGCAAGCGCATCTCCGACGCCGTGCTGAGCGCGATCACAACTAATGTTCTCCCGATGTACCAGCGCTTTGCGAGATTCCTCTCCGCCGCGTACATCCCCAACTGCCGCAAGGACCCCGGCATCTGGTCGATTCCCAACGGCGACGCGTACTATGCTTTCCTCGTCCGCCGCAGCACGACACTCGACAAAACTCCAGCCGAGATCCACCAGATCGGCCTCGATGAAGTAAAGCGCGACGAAGCCGAGATGCTCGCCATCGTCAAGAAGCTCGGCTTCACGGACCTGAAGAGCTTCTCCGCTGCGCTGAAATCGAACCCGAAGGAACACCCTGCCTCCGCCGACGCACTGCTTGCCGCCTACAAGGGCTACATCTCAGCGATGGAGCCCAAACTTCCCCAGCTCTTCGGCACGCTGCCGAAGGCGAAGCTCGAAGTCGTGGCCATGCCCGCTTACATGGCGCCCAATCAGCCGCAGGCTTTCTATGATCAAGGCACGCCCGACGGCAAGCGTCCCGGCCGCGTGGACGTAAATCTCTATAACTGGCAGGACCGCTCTCTCGCCGGTGTGGAAACCGTCGCCTATCACGAGGGCGTCCCGGGCCATCACCTGCAGATTTCCATCCAGCAGGAACTGAAGGATTTGCCGCCGTTTCGTCAGCAGGCATACTACACCGCTTACACGGAAGGCTGGGGCCTTTACTCGGAGCGTCTTGGCAAAGAGATCGGCTTCTATCAGGATCCATACTCCGACTACGGGCGCCTGGAAGCCGACATGTGGCGGGCTATTCGCCTGGTGGTTGATACCGGGGTTCATTCGCAGCACTGGACGCACCAGCAGATGGTCGACTATTTCCACGAACACTCGGCCCTCGATGAAACCAATATCCAGTCTGAGGTGGACCGCTACATCGCATGGCCGGCGCAGGCGCTCGGCTACAAAATGGGCCAACTGGAAATTCTCTCGCTTCGCGAGAAGGCCCAGAAGGCGCTCGGTCCGAAGTTTGACCTCCGCGCCTTCCACGATGCCGTACTCGACTCCGGCGCCCTGCCCATGGATGTTCTTGAGAAGCAGATTGACGCCTGGATTGATAGCCAGAGCGGCTTACACACCACCGCATCGCAATAACTTCGCGTCCTGCGAAAAACCCGATGAGCACCTGTGTCAAGCAGGCAGCACATCCTGTTGGCCGCCGCATCGTAAGCAATACACCCGGGACAGCACGCGATCCCTTACAACCTGAACGCACGCCTGAAGCACTTTGAGGAGCAGTACCTTGTCGTCCTCCCCGATTCCTATCCGCTCCGCCCAGCAGCTGCCATCGCTGTTTCACATCCTCTCCACCAGCGCTCTGGAAGACAGCGAGATGCTGGTCACATTCGCGGACGGCAGCTCGGCCGTCTACGACGCAGAAGAGCTTGAGAAACTGCGGCCCACGCCCAAGCGCGTTATCCCCGCGGATGGAACCGCGAAGCGATTTCCATTCGCCGACGTCGCCTGAGAGCGGTTCCCCTCAGCGCTTCGCTTCGTGCGGATAGCTGATTGCAATCTCGCTGTATACATTGCTGTTGCCCACAGGCACCGAACCAGACCAGAAGACGCCCGCGCCGCCGTACGGATTCGGCGCAATCGTGCCTTCGAGTGAAAGCGTCTCGCCGTCGACTGTGTTCGAGCCCTTCGCCGTCAGCTTGTCGCCAACGACGGAGAGCGTGATGGTGCAGTTCGGCTTGAAAACGCCCGTGAGCTCCTGCTTGTCATTCACGGGTGTTCCCACTCCATTATCGATCTTATAGAGCTGGAACATCACCTTCTCCGCCGATTGGATCGTCCGCCAGAAGCGGAGCGAATAACCGGTCTTCGTCCGCGGGTCATACTTGATATAAATGTCGGCACGCTGTGCGCGAGGATCGTTGTCGTCCGGCGAACCGGCGATTCCGAATCCCTGGCCTGCTGTCTTCTCCGGGGACATCACCACTTTCACCGTCATGTCGCCCACCGGTCCGTCGTTGTCATACACCAGTGACGCATGAGGATTCGCCGCGCGCCCAACAGCAGCCGCGACTCCAGCTGCGCTGGCCCGGGCACCTCCAGCGCGCGCTGCTCCACCGCCGAACGCACCACCCGCCGCGCCTGGCGGATTGCTGACGCGAACGCCGTAGCCGTTCACCAGGTTGTCGCCTGTAACCGATGTAAATGTTCCTGTCACCGTCCATTCGCCGTTTGCGATGTCTGCATTCGGCGCTTCGACGAAATTGCGGAAGTTTGGATTCACGTTCTGGCTCGGCACCTCGTCCTTCGTCACCGGCTTCGCCGAGACTACCGTCACCGCAGCACCCGGGTCGCTGATGTTGTGCTTCGGCTCGATCGATACCTGGAGATATTTGCCCACGTCGCCGGGCGTCAGAGTGTAGGTCTTCAGGGGCTCATCGCCGCGGCTCACGGCAACCTTGCGCGGGTTCGCGCATTGCGCGTCCTCGCACTGCGACCACGTAATCAGCGACTCGTCCGTGAGTCCCGGATGTTTCGCCAGATCCAGCGTGTAGCGCACGCTCACCTTGCCGGCGATGGGCGCAGCAATCACCGGCTGCTTCACGAATGATGGCGCATCAATGAACCTGGGCTCAACGTACACGAACGCCTGGACATAGAAACCGTTCGGCGCGGTTGCGCGTACTGGCACCCACTCAGCCTTGTTAGTTGAATTGCTGCCCGTCACGGTGACGCTGTCGCCCGTGGACGTGCTCAGTTTCACCAGCTTGGCCTTTGCGGGCGATGCGACCGACCAGGTGATCTTCGCGTCCTTGGCTCGCGCCGGCAACACATTTACGCCGATCTCTGCGCCTGCTCCTCCGGTGCGGATGGAAGGCGCGACCGTGCGGCTCACAAACGGGCCGGCACCGGGAATGGTGTCCGCCGCCGAATGTCCGGTGACGGACATCCGAAATACATCGCTGCCGTCCGCTTCGTACTTCGCGCGGTCGCCCGCGGGGTCCCAGTCATCCATCGGGCCGTTGGGCAGCGCGGCGCGCAGCAGGTTCCATGGGTTGTAGGCCTTCACCTCCTGCGCGCTCAACTCGCGCGAGAGCGTATAGGTGGGAGCGCCTTTGATCATGTCCTTAATGCGCACAGGCTTTCCGCTCGCATCCTTTACGTGATACGTCAACGAAAAAAGGTTCTGATGCACGGGCAGTTTGTCCCAGGCCATCCAAGCTACCGGAGATTTTGGCGTGTCCACCGGCATCGTGCAGTCGATCAGCGTGTCGGGATTGCCGAAGCCTTTGTAGAACTCGAGCCCCCGCGAAGCCTTGAAGACCGTGTTGATGAACGTCAGCCCGGACGCGGACATCACGCCATTGCCCGTGGGGAAGTAAATCTCGGAGTCCTTGAATACTCCCACCGTGCCGCCGCCGAGGAAGTCATCGGTGCCTTCGATGAACACATTCGTAAAGTACGACCGCGTCGTGCGAATGAAGGTCGTGTCCAGACGGCTCAGGAACGCTACATGCGAGTAAACGTGACGGTCTCCCTGCATCTGAATCGCAACGGCCTGGGTGATCACGGGCGAGCGCATCTTGAGGTTCTTCGAGGCATCGCCGGGATACTCGTAGTCGAGGTTGGCGTAATTGACCACCGTCAGGTTGATCATGCTGAAGCCGTTCGCGGAGATGTCGAAGATGAAGCCGTTGTTGTTGGCGCCTTCCTTGTTGCCGCGATTATCGGCAAACACCACTTTGCGGCGATCATCGGTCAGCCCGACGATCGTGATGTCGTTCTTGGTGATCTGCAGACTGTAAGGCGCATCCGGACCAACGTGCATCAGGTACACATCGGGCTTCACCCCGATCACCGTTGGATGGCCCGGCGTTCCGGCAGGCGCTGCAGCGTAGGCGGCCTCCAGCGTCCTGAACTTCTTTGCCGCCGGATCGTCCTGCGAGAGGCTGGAATCGACGAGGAAGTCGTAATGGTAGTTCGTCGTATCGAACTTGACGCCGGTATAGCCGTTGAACGGCGCGCCGTCACGCAGATTGTCCTGGGCAGGCGCGGGCTGCACCGCCGCAAAGCAAAGGACTGCTGCCACCAAAATGGCTGTCGCGACTCGGCACTGCATCTTCATGGACGCTCCTCGAACCTGGCCTGCGTGCAGTGCCCGCAAGCCGCACACACATAAATTGGTCTGATCTCTGTGCGAAAACATTAGGGATCGAAGAATGACCCTGTCAACTGTTTGGCTAAGTTTTCAAAGAGGAAACCGCTATGGTTACGCAACTCGCCATCAGGAAGTCTCAGCACAGGTCAGTCCACCGGGACATACCTCGCGTTACGGTCATGTCCTACAACTGCCGTTCTCCTGGTTTCTCCTCTGGTAGCCTGTTGCCATGAGCACGGAGACCTACGAACTGCCTGTTGCTGCAGCCGCTCTGCCCAATGTCCGCATCGCCATTCTCGGGGCGGGCAAGATGGGAGGCATACTCCTGCAGGCCTTCCTCAAAAACAACCTGCTGCACGCCGATCAACTACTGGCCACGGTGCAGCATCCGGATCGCGCGCAGGCGCTCTCCGCGCAATTCGGTATCGAGGTCGACACGGACAATCTTGCTGCGGCAAAGCAGGCAGATGTCATCCTTCTGGGCGTCAAGCCATGGCAGGTTCCGGCGGTGGTCAATGAGATTGCGCCGGCGCTGAAGCCGGAGAAAATGCTGCTGTCCTTTGCCGCGTCGGTAAAGACCCGCGACATCGAAGAGGCGGCCGGCTGCAATCTCGCCGTTGTGCGAGCGATGCCCAACACGCCTGCGATGCTGGCCGCAGGCATTACAGCACTGTGCCCTGGGCGTTTCGTTTCAGCGGAGCAGATGGCCGTCGCGCAGAAAGTGTTCTCCACGGTTGGGCGAACGGTTGTGGTTGATGAAAAGCACATGGACGCAGTCACGGGCCTATCGGGCTCCGGTCCTGCCTTCATCTACATCGCCATTGAGGCTCTCGCTGAAGCGGGTGTCAACGTCGGCCTGCCGCGCGATGTTGCCACGTTGCTCGCCGCACAAACGGTGTACGGTTCAGCACGCATGGTGCTGGAGACCGGCTACCACCCAGCGCTGCTCAAGGACCAGGTCACGACCCCCGCAGGCTGCACGGTCGACGGAATCCTGGAACTTGAGGCCGGCGGTTTCCGTGTCACCCTGATCAAAGCGGTCAAGCGGGCGACGATGCGAGCAAAAGAATTGGCAGCCGGCTGAAATAAGGCATCTCGGTTAGCAACAAGGCACTCGCATCGGATGGCGCTCCTGCGCTACAGTGGAGTGCTGTCTGGAGCGCAAACGATCCATACGCTCCGAAAAAGGACCCTGCCATGAATCGCTATTGCCTGTATCTGCTTGCTGCCTGCCTCGCACTCACCTGTGGTACCGCATCTGCCCAGGAAATCATCCACGCCGTGTCCGGGACCGTAAAGGCTATTTATCCCAAGGCATACATGCTGGAGATCAACACCGACGACGGCTCCTCCGGCCACTTCCAGTGGGAGGCGAAGCTCACGAAGAAGGTCGACTTCAACAAGAACGTCAGCGCGGATGCAACAGCAATCGATGCCTTCTCGCGCAAGGGAGCGCACGTCATTGTCTACTATTACGGCACGGGTGAAATCCGCAATGTGGTCGCTGTGCGTGACCTGGGCGATGCAGCCGTGACCACCATGCAAGGATCGGTCGTGAAGCTCGACAAACACGACCGGGTGCTGACCGTAAAAGTCGCCGACGGAACACAAGAGCTTCACCTCGATCCAAAGACGGTGGTGGACACCGTGACCGGAGTGCAGGATGAATTCAAATACGGGCTCGATAAAGGCGTCGAAGTCTCGGTGGTGACAGCTCAGGCCAACGGCGCACCGGTCGCACTGCTGATCAATCCGGCGATTTGAGCGATCCGGACCGGAGGCCTTCAGCCTGCGCGGCGCCGCGCATAGAATCGGAGATATGCGCGCTACGCCCGCCATCTCCTCTCCGCAACGGCTCTGGCTCGCGCGGTTCGCCTGGTTCGCCGTCTTCTACAACGTGGCGGTGACGGTCTGGGGAGCTTTTGTGCGCGCCAGCGGCTCCGGCGCCGGCTGCGGCAACCACTGGCCACTGTGCAATGGCCAGGTGATTCCCCTATCGCCTGGGTTCCATACCATCGTCGAGTTTACGCACCGGCAGATGACCACCGGCCTGTCTCTGGTGGTCGTCGCGCTCCTGACATGGACCTTTCGAGCCACGACACGGGGCAACGCCGCGCGCTTCTTCTCGGTCGCGTCGTTGATTCTGCTGCTGAATGAGGCGTTCCTCGGTGCTTTGCTGGTGAAGCTCGGGTACGTCACGGACAATCAGTCCGCGGGACGCGTGGTAGTGATGTCGATCCACTTCAGCAACACGCTGCTGCTGCTCACGGCTCTCACGCTGACGGCGCGCTTCTTATCGACCCCGTCCGCTCAGGAAACACGGGCGCTTGCGAGCGCCCGCGGGTTCGGTTGGGCAGCCGGGGGTCTCGCGGCCACCTTCGTTGCCGGAATCAGCGGATCGACGGCCGCACTCGGGGATACGCTCTACCCCCCGGCATCGCTCTCACAGGCTCTTGCGCAGGACTACGCTGTGGGTGCGCCGACGCTCTTGCGGCTGCGCGTTCTGCACCCCGTAAGCGCAGTACTCGCGGGCGCCTTTGTGGTGTGGCTGATCCTGCGATCCCGCAAATTCGTGTCGAGCGACGCCGGACTTCTGCCGGCGGAGCGCAACCGGCTTATGCGATTCACCGGTCGGGCAAACATAGTGATCGCACTGCTGGCATTGCAGTTTGCGCTGGGGACCGCCGACATTCTGCTTCTTGCGCCCGCGTGGATGCAACTGCTGCACCTGCTCGGTGCAGATCTTTACTGGGTGGCGCTCGTGCTCCTCGCGACCGAAACGATTTGGCCTGCGAACAAAATCGCAAGCGGGCGCAACTCCGAAGAGCTCGCCGCAGCCGCAGATGCGGCGTAACCTGGCCGTCCACTCAAAAACAGCTCAGTGCTGCTCTGGTTTGCCCGCGATCGCGTCGCCGGCGTTCTCGGTGCGATGGGCCGCGGTCGCCGCCCCTTTCTTTGTATCTTTGCCTACCGCCTTCGTACCTTTGGCGGTGTCCTGACCGACAATTTTCGCGTCCTTATCTGTCTTATGCCCTGCGACCCTGGCACCATGGGCGGTGTCATGTCCGACCACCTTCGCATCTGCCTTCGTCGCACGTCCGGCGCTGCTTGCGCCCTCTGCAGTTTTATCGGCTGCTTTGCCGGTGCCTTCGGCGGTCTTATGGACTACTGTTTTCGTGCCCGCTCTGGTCTTGTCATACGCCTTGTCTGTGCTCTTCGCGGTCGCGTGACCTGCATCCTTGCCCGCATTCTTTACGTCGGTGCCGGCATTCTTCATGTCCTGACCGGCGGTCTGACCACGCGCCACACCGCAGCTCAGTCCGGCACCGAGGCCGATCACCAGCACAACTCCCATCCATCGCCTTCCGATCATGACCATTCCTTTCTGAAGCCGGTCTTGTTGTTGGGTAGATTGCATATGTTAGGTAGATTGCTTCCGGCCAAGGTAAGATGTACGCGGCCCAAGCACATCGCCATTTTTGTGGCCAAAGATGGCCCGTACCAGCTACATTGTTTCGGTCACGAAAAATATCAGCAACAGAAGAAACGCTCGACCCGGTAAACCGGCAGATGAAGACCCCTTAACCCGGGAGAAACGGACGTAATGATCAGCCTCTCGCTCGCCTCCTCGCTGCACTCCGCTTTACTTCCCGCGATGTTCGCCAACACGCAGCTCACGCACCTGAACTGGGTGGACGGGCTCATTCTGCTTCTGTACTTCGGTATGGTCCTCTTCATCGGGTTTTACGTGAAGGGCACAACGAACACCAGCGAGCAGTTCTTCCTGGCGGGCCGCGAGATGACGGCATGGATTGCGGGATTGAGCTTCGTTTCCGCCAATCTTGGATCCCTGGAGTTGATGGGCTGGGCCGGCAATACCTACCAATATGGGATCCTGGCCATGCACTGGTACTGGATCGGCGCGATTCCGGCGATGCTGTTTTTGGGCATCGTGATGATGCCTTTCTATTACATCTCTAAGACACACTCCGTTCCCGGCTACCTGCAGCTCCGCTTTGGTGAAGGAGCCCGCGGCCTCGCTGCACTTTCTTTCGCGTTCATGACCATCCTGATGTCCGGCGTGAACATGTACGCCATGGCAGTTGTGATGCAGACGGTCCTGGGATGGAACATGACTTTGTCGATCTGGGTGGGCGCGGCGACCGTGGCGGTCTACGTCATGCTCGGGGGGCTGCGTTCTGCCATCATCAATGAGGTTCTGCAGTTTGTGCTGATCTGGGCGGGCGCCGCACTGATCCCCATCCTCGGCCTGACGGAAGCGGGCGGCTGGACCAACCTGAAAGCGCAAATTATCGCCAATACCCACTCAATCGGATATGTCCACATGTGGTCCACGCTCGGCCACTTCAAGGACAATCCAATGGGCATTAACTGGGTGGGAATCGTGTTCGGCCTCGGCGCCATCATCAGCTTCGGTTACTGGACCACGGACTTCCTTGTCGTGCAGCGCGTGCTCAGCGCACATAATCTGCGGGCAGCCAAGATGGCTCCCATCATTGGCGCGGCGTTCAAGATGGCAGTACCGCTCATCGTCATCGTTCCTGGCCTTATCTGCCTGGGCCTCGCACAGAACGGCCATCCGCTGTTTCACCTTGTGGGGGCGGATGTCGCGAAGGGCAATCCGGCGATGCATACGTATGACCAGGTGCTGCCGCTGATGCTGATCCGCTACTGCGGACCCGGCCTGCTCGGCCTGGGCATCACCGCATTGATTGCCGGCTTCATGTCCGGCATGGCCGGCAACGTATCGGCCTTCTCCACCGTATGGACGTACGACATCTACGGCGCTTACATGAACAAGAAAGCGTCGGACCAACACTACGTCCTGATGGGACGAATTTCCACGATTGTGGGCATGCTCGTCTCCATCGGCACCGCCTACCTGGTCATGAACGCCGCATCCATTATGGACTACGTGCAGGCGCTCTTCAGCTTCTTCATCGCGCCGCTCTTCGGCACTGTCATCCTCGGCATGCTGTGGAAGCGCGCCACAAACTGGGGAGGGTTCCTCGGCCTGCTGGCGGGCACCGCTTCCTCCATCGGCATGTGGGTCTACACCACCTATGGCGGACCGCAGGCGCTGGCGCGTATTGCGCTGTCGCCCGACGCACAACCGCAGGCAGAAAACATGTTCCGCGCCTTATGGAGCTGGCTGATCTGCGTGGTTGTCACAGTGATTGTGAGTCTGATGACCAAACCGCGGCCAGAGGCGGAGTTGAACGGGTTGGTTTATGGCGCGACCGTCATCCCGCACGATGGAGCGACCACACTCTTCCAGAAGCCGCTTTTCTGGGCGGGCGTAGTCTCGGTAGTTTTTATCATCCTGCAGATCATCTTCTGGTAAAGAACAGCTCCGGAGTCCGGTGAGAAAGTTTGAGTGAGGGAGCCGGGCACGGAACAACAACATAGAATTTCCGAAGGGACGAATCTTTATGGCAGAAGGAACAGGACGCGGCGAATCGCTCTCCATCTGGTTTTTTGTGGGCATCATGACGCTGGCCTATGGCGTTGTGCTACTGCCCTACGGCGCCTATGAGTGGTTCGGCGGCCACGAAGCCAACACGGTACTCAACAACCTGCACCCGACGTTCTGGTGGGGCCTGCTCATCTTCCTCTTCGGCCTGTTCTACACGCTGAAGCACCGCCCGCGCTCCGGCGAAGCGAACCAAGGCGTAAAGCAACCCCGAAACTGACACACTGAACCACTGACACAGGAGATTTATGGCTAAACAAATGACCATGGGGGTGCTCGTTGGCAACCGAGGCTTCTTCCCTTCGCACCTCGCCACTTCGGGACGCCTCGAGATCATCGCCGCACTGGAAGCGGCAGGCATCAAGCCCATTGTGCTCCACCCCGACGTGACGGCCCACGGTGCGGTTGAGACCTACGAGGATGCCAAGAAGTGTGCCGCACTGTTCAAACAACACGCGGCCGAGATTGACGGGCTCATCATCACGTTGCCGAACTTCGGCGAAGAGCGTGGCCTCGCGGATGCAATCCGCCTCGCCGACCTGCGTGTTCCCGTCCTCATCCAGGCTACGCCGGACAATCCCGGCAAAATGTCCATCGCTTTCCGGCGCGACTCCTTCTGCGGCAAGATGTCCATTTGCAACAACCTGAAGCAGTACGGCATCCCGTACTCGCTCACGCGCCTGCACACGGAAACTGTCGACTCGCCGGAATTCAAGGCTGACCTCGCGTGGTTCGCGGCCGTCTGTCGCATCGTGCGCGGCTTGAAAAATGTGCGCTTCGGCGCGATCGGCGCGCGTCCTACCGCGTTCAACACCGTCCGTTACTCGGAAAAGCTGCTGGAGCGCTCCGGCATCACGGTCGAGACGCTCGATCTCTCCGAGGTGATGGGCCGCATCGACCGCATGAAAGACACCGATGATGCCGCCCAGGCCAAGCTCGCGTCCATCAAGAAATACATCCCCGTCGGTTCGACGCCCGAGGCTGCGCTGATGAAGATGGCGAAGCTGGGTGCCGTGATTGACGGATGGATGAAGGCCAGCGAGTTGCACGTCTCCGCTGTCCAGTGCTGGACCTCGATGGAGGAGTTCCTCGGTGTGGTTCCCTGCACGGTCATGTCCATGATGAGTGAGAGCCTGCTGCCCTCGGCATGCGAGGTCGACGTACTTGGCACACTGTCCATGTACGCGCTCACCCTTGCGAGCGAGACGCCGTCCGCTCTGCTCGACTGGAATAACAACTACGGAGATGACCCGAACAAGGCCGTCTGCTTCCACTGCTCCAACCTGCCGAAGCACTTCTTCAAGGAAGGCGTGAAGATGGATTATCAACTCATCATCGCGGGCACGGTAGGTAAGGAAAACACCCATGGCACGCTGGACGGCACCGTGAAGGCAGGCGCGATGTCCTTCGCGCGCTTCTCCACGGATGACTTCGGCGGCACCATCCGCGGGTACGTCGGAGAAGGAGCTTTCACCGACGATCCGCTGAATACTTTCGGTGGCGCGGGAGTAGTCCAGATCCCGAACATGCAAAACCTGCTGCACTACATTTGCGAGAACGGCTTTGAGCACCACGTGGCCGCCAACTTTGCCACGGTCGCCGCCCCGGTGTATGAAGCGGCTTCGAAGTATCTCAACTGGCCGATGCACTGGCACAAGTAAGTCTGGTAAAAGGTTCAACGAGAGGGCCGCCGCGCGGCGGCCTTCGTCTCTTTTCGCGGGGATTGTCGGCACGCGCTGCGTCCATATACACTTGCGGTCGCAAACTCGCGACAGGAGAATTTCCCTTGAGTTCACGCCGAACCGTTGCTGCGCTCTTCGCTTATGTTGTTCTTCCAGCTGCTTTGCTGACACCGGGCATCGCCGCGCCTGCCCAGGCAACTGCTCCTCCTGAAGCCGCGCCTGGCATCCAGAATCCAGTGCGCCCGCGCAGAGCGCCGGAGCAAGCTTACAAGGAAGTTATTCCACCTTCGCCGGGCGACCTGACGGTCTGGCCGCGCGGCGTCTCTCCCGAGGAGATCGGCAAGGCGCTGGCGGAACACTTCGTCAACGATGGCGCGGCCGACCGATTTTCCGGGTACCCCTACGTCTGCACGTTCTACGGCGCAATGACGTTCGCAGAGATCACCCACGATGATGCGCTGCGGGACCGGCTCATTGCAAAGTTTGCACCCATGATGCCGGGCGGAGCAAAAGCGGACCGCTGGCCGCAGCGGTTCCATGTGGACGACTCTATCGTCGGCGTGATTCCCCTGCAGATTGCCATCCAAACCAAAGGCACTATGAACTACGACCCAAAATATCTTGCCCGCGGTGTCGAATGGGCCGACCGGCAATGGGGTCCGCTGTCGCCCACCACCCCGCCCGAGCTCCCTGCCGATGTACATGATGCGCTCGTGAAAGACGGCCTCTCGCCGCAGTCCCGCCTTTGGGTCGACGACATGTACATGCTGACCATGCTGCAGCTTGAGGCGTATCGTGCCACCGGTGACCGCAAGTATCTGGACCGGGATGCGCACGAGATGGTCGTTTACCTGGACCGGCTGCAGCAGCCCAATGGACTGTTCTTTCACGCGCCGGACGTGAAGTACTTCTGGGGCCGCGGCGACGGCTGGTTCGCCGCCGGTATGGCCGAAATGCTGCGCACGCTGCCGACCGACCACCCCGATCGTGCGCGCATCATGCGCAGCTACAAACTGATGATGGCGAGCTTGCTGAAGTATCAGGGTGCGGACGGCATGTGGCGCGAACTGATCGACGATCCCGCGGTGTGGCCCGAAAGCTCGAGTTCGGCGATGTTCGCCTTCGCGCTAATCACCGGCGTGAAGCACGGATGGCTGGATGCGGCGACCTATGCACCCGCAGCCCGGCGCGCATGGATTGCTGTGACCGGCTATGTCGACCAGAACCACGACGTGACGCAAGTGTGTACCGGCACCGGCAAGTTGGACAACAAGCAGTATTATCTAGACCGCAAGCGGGAGACCGGCAATCTGCACGGCCAGGCTCCGGTGCTGTGGGCAGCGGTTGCACTGTTGCGAGATGGCCAATAGCTGCACGGCCAGGATTCGGGATCCGAGGCGCGGAATTTGATTCGGCAATTCATCACTTCCACCGTTGCGAAATCGCTCGGAGTCCGTCATACTTAGGTGTTGGGTAAAATGGGCGATGGGTTCAGCCTGCGCATGCGGCGGGCCATGTGTGCCCTCTTGTTCACCCTGCACATTTGCTTTCTTTTCTTTTTGAGAGGACTTTTCACGTGTTGATGATTCGCCTGGCGCGCGTTGGCGCCCGTAAGCAGCCCCATTACCGCATTGTCGTCATCGAAAAGGATCGTGCCCGCAACGGCCGCTCCGTCGAGGTTGTGGGCACCTATAATCCTCGTACGTCTCCGGCCTCTCTTGAGCTGAAGCGCGACCGCATCGACTACTGGGTCGGGAACGGCGCCAGGCTTTCCGATCGCCTCGGGAAGCTTTTGAGCCAGCCTGCGGCAACCTCCCCTGCAACTGCAGCATAGTAACGCATCAGTAATCAGGTAACCGGGTTTTCGGTCTCCAAAGGGTATCGGCCGGCGCATTTTTCGGCAGCGAGTTTTCCCTTCCATGCCGTAGACTCTTGCAAAGCTTTTCAAGGCTCAATCTTAAGGAAGAGCGTTTTTCGTGGTCTTCGCGGAGCAACCCACGGCCATGCGCTGCACGGCGGCGAGTCATTTCGCTCCTTTGAAGACCTCACCCTAGATGAGGCTAAACGGAGCTGAAGGGTTCCGGCGCAGCATACTCTACGAGGTGTGTGTGATGAATCAAGGGACACAAGCCGCCGTGAAGCCGGCGGAGATGATGAAGAACCTGATGCTGGAGATCGTGCACGCGCTGGTCGACCAGCCCGAAGAGGTCGTGATCGAGACCATCGACGACCATGAATCCACCGTGATCCGCCTGCGTGTCGCACATCAGGACATCGGGAAGGTGATCGGCAAACAGGGCCGCACGGCTCGCTCGCTGCGTACCATCCTGGGCGCTGCCAGCATGAAGCTGCATCACCGGTTCGCGCTGGACATCGTTGAGGACCGCGACGCGCGGGAGTGATCCGCGCAAATCGCAGTTCGGCGGCCTGGTGACGATGCCCCCTACGGCGCAATGGACGCTTCTCGCGCGTATCCTGCGGCCGCAGGGGCGCAAAGGCGAGGTGCTCGCCGATCTGCTCACGGACTTTCCCCATCGCTTCGCGGAGCACCCGCGCGTTTGGCTCGCGCCGCCGGGCTTCGCCGAAGCGCTGAACCCGGCATCGGATGCGACTCCCGAACCGGCTGAAATCGCCTCCCAGTGGGTTCCTGTCGGTCGCAACTCTGGACGAATCGTGTTGCACTTTGCAGGCGTCGGTTCCATCACCCAGGCCGAGGCGCTTTCGGGCAAAGAGGTAGTTGTTCCACTCGCAGAGCGCATGCCGCTCGAAGCAGACTCGATCTACATCTCCGATTTGACCGGCTGCACCGTCTATGACGGCGACGTTGCGCTTGGCGTCGTAGAGTCGGTCGACTTCCCGACAACGGCCGACGGCTCGCATCGATTGGAAGACGCCGCGCCGCTCCTCGTGATCGCGTCACCCGACCATGAAGAGTTGCTGGTGCCCTTCGCGAAGAGCTATGTGGTTGGGATCGACCTTTTGGCAAAGTCTATCCACATGTCGTTGCCTGAAGGTCTCACCGATCTGAATCGGTCCAGCGGCAACGGCAATCACACGGAATAGCGGAACGTCCGATTCTGACCAAGAAAATCAGTGCGCGAAGGAATCTCTCGCGAATGAAGGCCTGATTCCTGGAACTAGAAGCGGTAGGTGACGCCGGAGGTGAGGATGGGGTAGAGCTGGAACTTCTTCATCTGTTCGTTGATCTTCGTCTGCTGCTGCTGCACATTCTGCTGAAAGTCGGCATCGTTTGCGCTGCCGCATCCCTGATCGTTGCAGACGCCACCCTGCATGTTGATGGCGATCGTATTCTGTCCCGTGTAAGCGACCCCCAGCTCAAATGGGAAGCTGAGATGTTTGAACTCATGCCGCGTGATCATGTTGCCGAAGCCGACCGTCAGCATTGGCATCGCGGTGCGTCCGAACTGGATTACACCGGAGCCATTCACCGGATTGCTTGGATCGCTGGTGTAGTCCGTATCGCCGACACTGAAGGTGTTGCCGCCTGGAACGTTCAGCGATGCCGTGAGATTGTTCTTGAAGATCATCACGCCCGGGCTTACATGGAAGCTGCCGTGCGCGAACGGATAGATATCCGCCTGAACCGTGCCGCTCTTCAAGTGTGCCGACGCATAATAGTTCGTTCCGTCGCTTGTGAGTCCATAGCCAAGATTGAAGATATCGAAGCCGCCGCGCAGGTTGATGCGGAGCGTGATGGGCGTTGCAATCTGTCCGCCCCAACCCAGCGTACCCAGCTTGGTGCCGAACGCGACGCGCGAGAACGGGCGGATGCGGATCTCCTCATTCACCGGGTAAGGCCGCGGCGTGGGCGTGGCGATGATGGCCGCAGAATCCTCCGCGGGAGAGCTGGAGGAAGAAGTCTCTGAAGCGCTGATTGGGCTGGTAGCTTCGGCGTAGCCCGCCGAGGCGATCTGGGTGTTTTGCGCAAGGGCTACAGAGCCGCTGCTAAGAATGATGGCGGCAATCGTGGTGAACACAATCCGGCAATTAGACATAGGAATACTCCTGGCTGAACAGCTCCGTACGCTGTTTCTATAGGTAGTCGGAGAATATCCGGCAGCGCTGGGCCGCCCAATACACCCAAAGTCGTACCGCGGGGAAGCACTTCTTTGCCGGAGGCAAGGCTTGCAGGATGTGTGATGGATTGGCTCTACACTTGGTTAGACCGCAGTGCCAGCAATTCGGCACCATGCGCAGCTCGCTTATGCGTTTTGAGATTGCCACCATCTTTCCAGCCTTCTTCGCGGGGCCGTTCGATCACGGCATCCTGAGCCGCGCCATTGCCAACGGAGCGGTCGAAGTCCGGGCGCATGACCTGCGGTCGTTCACGCACGATCGTCACCGCACGGTTGACGACCGTCCATTCGGCGGCGGCGAAGGGATGGTATTGAAGCCGCGGCCGATCTTCGAGTGCGTGGAATCGCTGGGCATTGCCCCGAAGGAGCAACGGGACCCAGCGTGCGAGCGCGTGATTCTGCTTTCCGCGCAGGGACGGCCGTTCACGCAGACCATCGCGCATCGGTTAGCGGAACTTGAGCGTGTGGTCCTGATCTGCGGACGCTATGAAGGCGTCGACGAACGCGTCAACGATCTGCTGGCCGACGAAGAGCTTTCCATCGGCGACTACGTGCTCTCCGGCGGCGAATTGGCTGCCGCGGTCGTCATCGATGCTGTGACGCGTCTGCTGCCTGGGGTGCTCGGGCATGAGGATTCGGCGCGGTACGAGAGCTTCGGTTTGTCGGACGTGGATCTTGCTGCCGATCCTGCGGCTCCGGGCGTTGACGGGGTTCCGCGCTCCACGCATGGCGCCGGCGGAATTCTGGATTATCCGCATTACACGCGCCCGGCAGAATTCCGCGGTGCAGCTGTTCCCGAAGTACTTGCGGGCGGCGACCATCTCGCCATTCGGCGCTGGCGTCGTCAACAGGCGCTGGCAAAAACGCTGCGCAACCGCCCGGATCTGCTGCAGAATGCGGTGCTCAGCAATGAAGACCTTGTATATGTCGAGTCATTGAAAGCGCAACGCTTTCAGGCCTAAATCCCGAGCCTCGACAAGCTGAATTCGTGTAAACTAGGGATTCGAGTCTCTGAACAGGAAATCGCTATGTCTATCCATCCCATCATGCAGAAACTGGCCGCGAAACTGGAGCGGACCGACCTTCCCTCCTTCGCCCCCGGCGACACCGTCCGCGTGCAGGTAAAGATCCGCGAGGGTGAGAAAGAGCGCCTCCAGGCCTTTGAGGGCATGGTCATCGCAACCAACAAGGGACCGCAGGGAACCTTCACGGTGCGCAAGATGAGCTTCGGCCAGGGCGTCGAGCGCATCTTCCCATACAACTCCAAGGTTGTGGACAAGGTGGAGAAGCTGCGCAGCTACGAGGTGCGCCGCTCCAAGCTCTTTTATCTGCGCGGACTGCGCGGCAAGGCTGCCCGTCTGCACGAAGTGGCTCGCCCTTCCTGATTGGTTCTCCTCTAACTTTCGCCTCAGCGAAGGATCGCTGCCTTGAGTTCTGCGTCGAAATCCGGCGTGAAGAAAAAGGTTGTGCCTTCGCGTGTTTTAAAGCCCACGCCGCAACAACTCGCGAAGGCCTCTTCGCGCGTCTCAATCGCGCCTAAGGGCGACAAGGCGCGAAAGATTGCCGCGTCGGAGCCTGTGTCACCCAAAGCGAAGCCGGGGAAGACCGTGAACCCGCTCGCTCCGGAACGCGTAACTGCGATCCTCGACGCGCTGGAGAAGGCTTATCCAAAAGCCGTATGCGCGCTGACCCACCGGAACGCCTGGGAGCTATTGGTCGCGACGATTCTCTCCGCGCAATGCACCGATGTGCGCGTGAACCTCGCGACGCCCGCGCTTTTTGCAGCGTATCCCACGCCGAAGGCGATATCCGAGGCTTCCCTGCCTGCGCTCGAAGAGCTAATCCGCAGCACAGGCTTCTTTCGCAACAAGGCGAAGTCGATCCAGGGCGCAGGCCGCGTAATTGCGCAGGAGTTCGGCGGCGAGGTCCCGAAGACCATGGAGCAACTGCTGCGCGTACCCGGCGCCGCGCGCAAAACATCGAATGTCGTGCTCGGTTCCTGGTACGGCATCGCGGTTGGCGTCGTTGTCGATACCCATGTGCTACGCATCTCGCGCAGGCTGGAGCTAACCGATGAGACGACGCCGGAAAAGGTGGAGAAGGACCTGATGCGGATTCTTCCGCAGAGGAAGTGGATCGAGTTCTCGCACCAGGTGATCTATCACGGCCGGCAGATCTGCATTGCTCGCAAGCCGCGTTGCGCTGACTGCACGCTCGAGCGGCTGTGCAACTCGGCGGATAAGACGTGGTCGTCGCACTGACTTACATTGCCTTGCTTCGCGTGCTGGCCTGAGCCGGCCAGAGTTGTTAGCATTCCCTGCGATGACAAAGCTTGGCAGGCGATGGTCTCGGCGTAAATTCCTCGCTGTTTCCGGCGCGGCGGTTGCGCAGACAGCTGCAACGCTCAAAGGTATGGGGCAAGCAGGCCGCGCGAGTGGTGCAGCGCCCCGATCCCCTTCGGCCGGGCCTATCCCGGCGCGCTCTCTTCCTCCGGAGGTGATCAGCGGTGGGATTCAGCCGCTGATGGAAGGCCGCATTGCGCGGCCTTTGCGCTACAAGCCAGTGAATGGCGAATTTGTCATTCGCAACGGCAGCGAATTTTTCAATCGGCCGATCTATGGACCGCCGGACTCGGCAGGCTTCCGCGTCGATGCGGGCGACAAGCCCGAGTTCTCGCTCTATCTGCCGGGTCATGGCGGAAACCTGAAGCTTGGCTTCATCGTGGGGGAGCAATCGAAGTGGAGCGCGGATGCGGATGAGGTGACAGCGCGCTATCGTCCCGGGCGCATGATCTACGAGATTCGCGATGCACTGCTGGAAAAGGGCATGATCCGGGCGGAACTGCTGACTGCGGGTGAAGGATCGGGCGTGCTGCTCAAGGTTGAGGGCAGCGATCTGCCCGCGAATACGCGACTGGCGTGGGCCTTTGGCGGCGTGAGTGGCCGCAAGGGGCGGCGCGGCGGCGACATTGGCTGCGAGGTCGAGCCGGTCTCGCAGTTCTTCCAGGTGCGCGCGGAGGAGTGCAGTGGGAACACGTTCGAGACGGGCGGAGCGAACGGGCGAACGTGGGCGCGCGTACAAGGTCCCTCCGCGCTGATATTGCTGACGCTGCCCGGCAACTCCGAACCCGACGAGGAGATGACCCTTGCTGACTTTTCCGCATGGAACACGCCGCCGGGCGGTCCCGGGCATGTGGGTCCTGGAACGCATGAGCCGGAACGCCCGATCCTCAGAGGGTCCCTCCTGCTTGGCCACGAGCCCGCATTGCTCACGATTGAACATCTGCCGGCTGAAGGCGAGTCGAAGATCAGCGGAACCATTGCCGCATTCACAGCGCGCAGCGCACAGGTGGAGGCGATTGCGCAGTCGATCAAACTGGATACGCCGGATGAATACATCAATGCGGCTGGCCCAGCGCTGGCCATCGCGGCCGATGGTCTGTGGGACTCAGAGCGGGGCTGCATCATGCACGGCGCGGTCGCGTGGCGACAGGCGTTTGCTGGATGGCGTGGTCCATATGCGCTGGATGCGATGGGCACACATGACCGCGCGGTGGCCAACTTCCGGCATTGGATTGCGAAGCAGAACACCTCGCCGATTACGACCGGCGATCCCGCGACCGGCCCGTGGGACCCAAATGTTCACCTGACACGCAAAGAGAAGCTGCTGCACTCCAACGGCGACGTGGAGAACTCGCACTATGACATGAACATGGTGCTGTTCGACGCGCTGCTGCGGCACCTGATGTGGACCGGTGATCTCGATTTCGCGCGTGAGGTGTGGCCGGCGCTGGAGCGGCATCTTGCGTGGGAACATCGGCTGTTTCGGCGGACGTACAAAAATGCGAAGGGCGAAGAGCTTCCTCTATACGAGGCATATGCAGCAATCTGGGCGAGCGACAACTTGCAGTACTCGGGCGGCGGTGCGGCGCACTCTTCCGCGTACATGGTCTTCGCGCTGCGCGGCGCGGCGAAGCTGGCCACGCTCATCGGCAAGGACGGCAGCGCTTATGAAAACGAGGCAGGGCTGATCCAACGCGGCATGAACGAGCTGCTGTGGCTGCCCGAGCAGGGCGCGTTCGGCGAATCGAAGGACCTGCTTGGGCCGCAGACGGTGTACTCGAACCCTGCGCTCTGGACGGTGTATCACACGATCGACAGCGAGGTGCCGACGCCGCAGCAGGCGTCGATGATGGCGTCCGATCGGCTGGCAACGCTGAAGCATGTTCCCATTCACGGCGACGGCGTGCCGGATGGCGGCTACATGCTGTCGTGCTCGGACTGGCTGCCGTACATGTGGTCGCTGAACCTGCTATTACTGGCGGAGAACTCACATTTCGCACTGGCGCTCTGGCAAGCAGGCATGCGGGATGAGGCGTTCAAAATCTTCCGGGGCGCGCTGCTCGACTCGATGTACATGGGCCTGTGTCCCGGCGATCTGCACATGACGTCTGCGCTCGATGTACATCGCCAGGAGGCGCAGCGGGATTTCGGCGATCCGACGGGCATTACCTCGCGTGCGCTGATCGAAGGACTGTTCGGCATCCAGCCTGATCTGCTTGCGGCCGAAATCCGCATTCGACCCGGCTTCCCTTCGCACTGGGACCGCGCTTCGATCAAGCACAAGGACTTCGACTTCTCGTGGAAACGCGACGGCTCTCGCGAGACCTACGAGTTCACCAGCCGGCTGGCGAAGGACGCTGGACTCAAACTCCGGCTGCCGGCGTGGACGACGACATTGCCCGTGATGACCAGCGACGGTAAACGAATCACGTGCGCTTTCGACAAGGAAGCGGTTGGGCCATCGATCCTGGTAGCCACGTTGCCTCCGGCCTCCTCTTACCACATCACAATTCAATGGCATGGGCAGCCGGTATATCCACTACCTGCCATAAAGCCTGTGCGTCCCATACCCTCGCCGTTTCTGCCTGTCCCAACCCTGACAAACGGTGCGGCGACGGAGCACGTCGACCTCACCGGCGTGATGAAGAACCGCATCACGGAGATCTTCACGCGCATCTACAGTGAGCCGCGGTCGCCGTACTGCTCGCTGTCGTTTCCGGATAATCTGCTCGGCGGATGGGCGAATCCGGATGGACGCGCGACGATCGACGACGCCGGCCTACGCGCTGCGGGCGGTTTGTTGAAGACGGCGATCGGCGTTGAATTCGCTACGCCAGCGGGCGATGCGCCGAACGTGCGCTTCCTCTCGTACTGGAAGCAGGACGAGCCTTCGGTGAGCGTTCCTCTGAGCAGCCGGGCGAGCGGCATCTATCTGCTGATGGCGGGGACGACGATGCCGCAGTGCAGCCGGATGAACCACGGGACGGTGACGGTCGGGTATCGCGACGGATCGCACGCTTCCCTGCCGCTGCGCAATCCGGAGACGTGGTGGCCGATCGAGCAGGACTATCTTCTGGACGACTACCTCTTCGTCAACAACGCGCCGCTGCCGCCCCGAGTCGATCTGCGGAGCGGACAGACGCGCGTGCTGGATTCGGCGACGTTCAAGGGCCGGGGACGCGCAGTGCCTGGCGGCGCGGCGACGATTCTGCACCTGCCGCTCGATCCGGCGAAGGAACTGGCCACGATGGAGATCAAGGCCGAGCTGTTCGGCGTGGTCGTCGGGCTGCTGAGCGCGACGCTGGTAAGGATATGAAGCTTAGGCATATCCGCTGCGAAAGACGTGACACCTAAGCTCACGGTTCGTAGTTTGCAGCTATCGCGTGGTTACACGAAAAATCTGCACTGGACCAAGAAGGCCTGAGGGCAGCAGGGGCGAATCGGCGCGATAGGGCGTGATGTCGGCGTAGGTGACTTTGGTGGCGTTCGGTTGCTGGTCGCCGATGAGGCGATTGACCCAGGCGTTATAGACGGTGATTTTGAGTTCGTTGGCGCCGGGCTTGGCGGCAGAGGTCAGGTCGATGCGGTAGGGCGTGTGCCAGGTGACGCCGAGCGGCTTGCCGTTGAGGGTGACGGAGGCGAGGTTCTTCACGTCGCCGAGATCGAGCCATAGGTGCGAGTTCGGCTTGATCCAGTCGGCGGGGACGTTGAGCATGTGGGTGTAGGTGGCGCCGCCGGAGAAGTAGCGGATGCCGGTATCGGTGCTGTCGGGCCAGGAGATGAGGTTGTCGAGCGTGGCGGAGGCGGGCGCGCCTCGACCGGGCTGGAAGCTGACGTTCCATGGGCCAGAAAGTGTGGCGAGCTTTGTCTCGACCGGAACGGGGATGGTGCGTGAGGGCGCGCTGGCAGCATGGCGGAAGACGACGAAGACCGAGCCCCAGGGTTCGAGGTGCAGCGGGACGGCGGTGCGAGTGCCGGCGA
>Ga0134125_10001789_pt1 | contig 26034 bp, 24 predicted proteins | sample KB31751_FD_96464 | JGI IMG/M metagenome (GOLD analysis project Ga0134125, IMG submission 96464) | Terrestrial soil microbial communities with excess Nitrogen fertilizer from Kellogg Biological Station, Michigan, USA - KB3-175-1 | ecosystem: Environmental > Terrestrial > Soil > Unclassified ...
ATTGGCGGAACTTCTCCGAGAGCTCCCCGTCGGTCATCGGGTTGGCGGGGCTGCCCTTGCCGAAGTCGGCCTGGCCGCGGATGCGCTTGCCGTCCATCGTCTCGATCTCGATGATCGTCGTCATCTTGTCGAATGCCGCGGCCTCGGCCTCCGGGTGCACGCCGACGTCCACCTTCGCGATCATCGCCTGCACATCGGGCCGGTTCACCACGTCGTCCGTGAATTCCTCGAGGCCCGCCTTGCGCTCGAGGATGAGGATCGCCATGCAGAACTCCATGCTGAACTTCGCCTGCAGCTCGTTCGCCGGCTTGTGGTGGATGAGCGCGTTGGGCATGTTGTGGTTGGTTCCCACCGAGACGCGCTTCACCTGCGCGGGCTTGATGTTGTGCTCGAGGATGAGGTCCATCATCACCGCCATGCCCGGGTGCGTGAGCGATCCCGACGGGTGCGGCTTGATGGACACGCCCGGAAACGCGAACGTCCACGGATCGCCCAGCTTGCCCGCGATCATCGCGGGATCGAATCCGCCGCCGGCGGCGCGGAAGAAACCGCGGTCGGCCTCGAGGCCGTTGGGCGAGGCGGTGAAGCCCATGGCGGCGATCTCCGCGGCGATCACGCCGTTCTCCGCGGCACGTCCCGCGTGGAAGGGCTTGGTCATCGTGCCGAAGTTCTCGCGCAGGCCGCCGGCCTGCGTGGCGCCGATGGAAAGCGCGCGGCGCGTGGCCTCGCGATCGAGGCCGAGCAGCTTCGCCGCGGCCGCCGCGGCGCCGATCGACCCGCACGTGGCGGTGCTGTGGAAGCCGTGCTGGTAGTGGCGCGGGAAGATCGCCTCGGCGACCTTGCATTCGACCTCGACACCGACCTGGTAAGCGAGCATGAGGTCCGCGCCGCTGCGTTTGTGCGCCTCGGCGAGCGCGAGGGCCGGCGGCAGCGCCGGCGCGGTCGGGTGCGTGAGGAGGCCATACACGCGGTCCTTCGCCACGGCGAGCTGCGTGTCGTCGTAGTCGTCGGCGTGGATCGCGAGGCCGTTGGCGAAGGCGGCGAAGCGCGCCGGGAGCCGCAGCTGCGTGCCGATCACGGTGCCCGGGAATTCGCCCATTCCGCCAAGGCTCCCGACATAGCGTTGCGCGATCCGGGCCTGGTGCGACACGGCCCCGGCGAGCGCGAGGCCGATGCCGTCCAGCACCGAGCGCTTGCCGAGGTGGGCGACTTCCTTCGGGATGTCGGTGGATTTCGTGCCGGTGACGAAGCCGGCGACGTAGTCGGTGATGGCGGTGGTTTCGGTCATGTTCCTTTTCGGTGGCTGGCGAGTCGGGCGGCGAGGCGTACCGCCTGCTCGAGGGCGCCCGTCGTGGCGACTCCCTTGCCCACGATGTCGAACGCGGTGCCGTGCGCCGGCGTCGCGAAGACGGTCTTGAGCCCCCCGGTGACAGTCACGCCGCGGTTGAAACCCTTCAGCTTCGTCGCGATCTGCCCCTGGTCGTGATACATCGAGAGCACGCCGTCGTAGTCGTTGCCGAAGCCCTTGATGAAGACGGTGTCCGCGGGGAAGGGGCCCTCGCAGGCGATGCCGCGCGCCGCGGCCTTCTCCACGGCGGGCCGGATGATCTCGATCTCCTCGCGCCCGAAGAGGCCGTTCTCGCCGCCGTGGGGATTCAGCGCGGCCACGGCGATGCGCGGCTTGGCGAACCCCGCGCCGCGCATGGTGGCGTCCGCGAGCGTGAGCGCCTCGTCGATGCGCGCGGGCGTGATCTGGTCGAGCGCCGTGCGCAGCGACACGTGGGAAGTGACGCGCGACATCCACTTGTTGTCGAGCACGTTCATCTCGCCGAAGTAGCCTTCGTGCTTCGTGATGTGCGCGAACATCTGGTGCTCGTCGTTGAACTTCCAGCCGCCGGCGTGCAGGGCCGCCTTGTTGAGCGGCGCGAACACGATGCCGTCGATGCGCTTCGCGAGCGCGAGGTCGATCATGCAGGCGAGCGTTTCGCCGGCGATGCGCCCCGAGGCCGCGGAAACCACGCCGCGCGGGAAGCCGTGGGAGGGGTCGAGGTTGCCCAGGTCGATGATGGGCACCTCGTCGGCGCCCCAATCGACTTCCTCCGGGGCGGAATAAACCTTCCAGTCGAACTTCACGCCCGCGTCGCGCTGGCCCTGCGCGAGGACGCGCGAGTCGCCGATCACGACGAGGCGCGCCGCGTCCGAGAGGCGCTTGTCGGCGAGCACGCGGGCGCACTGCTCCGGGCCGATGCCCGTGTAGTCGCCCAGCATGAATCCCAGCACCGGAAGGCTCATGCGGCCCTCCGCCCGGTGAAGCGGTAGATGGCGGCGATCATGAGGAACGTGATGACGAGCATGGTGATGGATAGCACGGCGATGGGGCCCCAGTCATTGCTTTCCCGCAAATCGAACATCGCGACGGAGACGGTCTTCGTCTTCGCGGTGAAGAGGAGGATCGTCGCGGAGAGCTCGCGGATCGAGCCGATGAAGATGAAGATCCAGGTCGCGATGACGCCGTTGCGGATGAGGGGCGCGGTCACGTCCCAGAGCGCGCGCAGGCGCGTCGCCCCGAAGATGCGGCTCGCGTCCTCCAGCTCCGGATGCACCGACTTCAGCGACGTCGCGACCTGCTGGTAGCCCACCGGCAGCTCCTTCGTGAGGTAGGCGAGGAAGATGATCGCGAGCGTGCCGTAGAGCACGAGCGGCGGGTGCGTGTAGGCGAGGAAGAGCCCCACGGCGAGCACGATCCCCGGGATCGCGACCGGCGCGGTGGCGAGGAACGCGAGGTAGCGGTGCCCCCACACGAGCTTGCGGATGCCGAGGTAGCCCACGGTCGTGGCGAGCACCGTCCCGGCGGTGGCCGCGGCGAAGCCGAGCTCGAACGTGTTCAGCAGGGCCTGGCGCGTCTGGCTGAACTCGAAGAAGACGAACTTCCAGTTGTCGAGCGTGAGGTTGCCTTCGATCGGGCCCGACCAGTTCTTCACGAAGGCGGTGCGGCCCAGCACGCCGTACGGAAGCACGATCGAGCAGCCCAGCACGAACACGAAGAGCGCCATCGCGGGCACGATCCACGGCCCCAGCTTCACCGGGCGCCGCCCCGTGGTCTTGCCGCCGATCACCGAGTAGCCGCGCCGCCCCATGATCGCGGCCTGCGCGCGCAGCAGGATCACCGTGATGACGAGCAGCGGAAGCGACGCCGCGGCCGCGAGCCCCAGCTGCGGCGGGAACTGGAAGAGGCTCCAGATCTTGGTGGTCATCGTGTCGACACCCGCGGGAAGCGCGAGGATCGCGGGCACGCCGAAGAGCGTCATCGATTGCAGGAACGCGATGAGGAACCCCGCCAGCAGCGCGGGCATGACGAGCGGCAGCGTGATGTCGAGCGCCGTGCGCCAGGCGGGCGCGCCGAGGATGGCGGAGGCCTCCTCGAGGTCGCTGGGAATGACTTCCAGGCTGTTGGTGACGAACGTGAACACGTAGGGAAATGTGTAGAGCGCCATCACGAACACCATCCCGCCCGCCGAATAGATGTTCACGAGGGATGCGTCCTCGAAGGGCTTCAGGCCCGTGAGCGCGTAGTACCACTGGTTCACCAGGCCCGCGTTGGGACCGCCGAGCAGCACCCAGGCGAAGGCGCCCAGGAAGGGCGGCGTCACGAAGGACGCGAGGATGAGCGTGCGAAACGTGCGCTTGAGCGGCAGGTCGGTGCGGGCGACGAGCCAACCCATGGGGGCGGCCGCCGCCACGCACGACAGGCCCACCGCGAGCGACGTCCACAGTGTCGTGAGGAGCGGCTTGATGAAGCTTTCGTCGTCCACGAAGTGGCGGTAGTGCGCGAGCGTGAAATGGCCCGCCGTGTCCGAGAAGCTCGTCACGGCGAGCCAGTACATCGGCAAGAGCACGAGGACGGCGAGGAGCGCCACCATCGCGATGGAGAACGGGGCCGTGACGTCCACGCCCCCCCTCTCGCGCCTCGCGCCTCGTGCCTCGCTTCTCACGTCTCGCGTCTCACGTCTAGTTCCCGAAGATGGCCGTGTACTTCTTCTTGATGTCGGCCACCTGCGGCATCATGCCGGCCGGATCGTCGGGGAGGAGCTTGATCTGCGTGAGGGGCGTGCGTCCGGCCGGCTCCTTCACGTCGGGGTGCGCGGAGCGCTGGCCGCCCACGTCCACGAGGAGCTGCTGGATCTTCGGCGTGTAGATGAAGTTCTCGAAGACGCGCGCGGCGTTCGGGTGCGGCGCCTGCGCGAAGATCGCGGTGGGCGACGAGATGAAGGGCGTGCCCTCGACCGCGTAGATCGGCTTCACCGGGCTCTTCTTGTCCATCTCGATGAAGACGTTGTATTCGTTCCCGTCCACCATCACGGCGCGCTCGCCGCTCGCGATGCTCTTGGGCGTGGCGGTGGTCGATTGCAGCTGCTGCACGCCCTGCTTGGCGAGTTGCTCGAAATAGCCCCAGCCCAGCACCTTCACCAGGGCATAGGTGCCCGTGAGCGCCGTGCCGCTATAGCCCGGGTGCGCCTTGGTGAGCTTGCCCTTCCACTTGGGATCGAGGAGGTCCTTGTAGCCTCTGGGCACGTCGGCCGGCTTCACGATGTTGGTGTTGTAGGCCATGCACGAGAGCGACGCGCGCCACGTCGCGTAGTAGCCTTCCGGGTCCTTGTACTGCGCGGGGAATTTCTTCACGTCGGGCGGGGTGTGCTGCGCGAGCCATTTCTGCTCCTTCCAGAAGAGGAAGTGCGAGGCGTCCGACGAGTTCACGATGTCCACGTTGTGGATGTTGGACTGGTACTCCTGGTTGATCCGCTGGAGCACGCGCTCGGAGCCCGAGCGTTCCACCTCGACCTCGATGCCGGGGTACTGCGCCTTGAAGGCCTTGGCGACTTCCTCGGCGACCTTCACGTCCACGGAGGCGTACCAGACGACCTTTCCCTCCTTCTGGGCGGCGGCGACCATCGCCGGCGTCGTTTCCTGCGCCGCGGCGGGCGCGGCGATGGCGAGCGCGGCGAGCGCCGCGGCGATTCCCTTCACTCGAACGTCGATCATCATTTTCCTCCTCGTCGTCATTGGATGAGACCCCTGCAGCGCTCCGGCGGGAGGCGCAGGTGCACCTGCGTTCCCGGCGGCACGTCGAATGCGGCGGGCGCGGCGGCGAGCACCTCCTGGCCTCCGTCCACTGCCAATAGATAGTCGCGGTGGCTTCCCAGGTAGGCCTGGCTTCGCACCACGGCCGGGAGCGTGTTGCCTTCGGGCGGCGCCGCGGGGAGGAGCTCCACGTCGTGCGTCTTCACGCAGAAGCTCATGGGCTCGCCGGGAGCGGCGAAGTCGCCCTGGCCCACGGCGACGGCGTGCCCGCCCACCTCGACATGGCGGTCCCCGGCGCGGCGCCCCTCGATCACGTTGGATGCGCCGATGAAGCGCGCGACGAAACGCGAGCGCGGGCGCTCGTACACGTCCGCGGGGGAGCCGATCTGCTCGATGCGCCCGAGGTTCATCACCACGATGCGGTCGGCCATCGTCATGGCCTCCACCTGGTCGTGGGTCACGTAGATCGAGGTGCCGCTGAACTCGTCGTGGAGCCGGCGGATCTCGAAGCGCATCTCGCCGCGCAGGTTCGCGTCGAGGTTCGAGAGCGGCTCGTCCAGGAGGAGGATCCCCGGCTGCGGGGCGAGGGCTCGGGCGAGCGCCACGCGCTGCTGCTGGCCGCCGGAGAGCTCCGAGGGGTAGCGCTCCGCGTAGGGCGAGAGCTGGGTCGCGGCGAGCATGGCGTCGGTGCGGGCATTGCGCTCCGCGCCCGGGACGCGCTTCATCTTGAGCCCATACGCGACGTTCTGGCGCACCGTCATGTGCGGCCACACCGCATAGCTCTGGAAGATCATGCTCATGTTGCGCCGCTCGGGCGCGAGCACCTTGCCGGGCTGCGAGATCGTGCGCCCCTCGACGCGGATCTCGCCCCCGTCGGGGTCCAGGAACCCCGCGATCATCCGAAGCGTCGTGGTCTTCCCGCACCCCGACGGCCCCAGCAGGCAGATGAACTCGCCCCGCTCGACACCGAGCGAGATCGCATCCACCGAGGTGGCCTCTCCATACCGCTTCGTGAGCTTGTCGAGTTCGAGGTGCATAAATTGGGGTCAGACCCCGGTTTTCTGCTATGCGGGAAACCGGGGTCTGACCCCGACTATTTTCTTAGGAAATCGAAATCGACGCCCTGGTCGGCTTGCGTCACGTGCTCGAGGAAGAGCTTGAGGTAGCCGCGCCGGGCCTTCGGCTCCGAGATGGGAGCCTTCTCCTTGCGGCGGGCCATCTCGGCATCGTCGACGCGCAGGGTGATCTCGCGCTTCTCGACGTCCAGGCGAATGCGGTCGCCGTCCTTCACATAGGCGAGCGGCCCGCCTACCGCCGATTCCGGCGTCACGTGGAGCACGATCGTTCCCGCGGCGGTGCCGCTCATGCGCCCGTCGGAGATGCGCACCATGTCCTTCACGCCGGCGCGCGCGAGCTTCCTCGGGATCGGGAGATACCCCGCCTCGGGCATTCCCGGCGCACCCTTGGGCCCGATGTTCTTCAGCACCAGGATGTCGTCGGCCTTCACGTCGAGGTCGTCGGCGTCGATGCGGCGCGCGAGATCCTCGGCGTCCTCGAACACCACCGCGCGGCCCTCGTGCTTCATGAGCTTCGCATCCGCCGCCGACTGCTTGATGATCGCGCCGCCGGGAGCGAGGTTGCCGCGCAGCACCGCGATGCCGCCTTGCGGATAGATGGGCCTGGAGAACGGCCGCACGACGTCCTGCGCGAAGGAGTGCGCGTCCTCCAGCTCCTCGCCCAGCGTGCGGCCCGTGACGGTCATCGCATCGAGATGCAAGAGGTGCTTCAGCTCCCGCAGCAGTGTGGGCAACCCTCCGGCGCGATGCAGGTCCTCCATGTAGTGCTGCCCCGAGGGCTTCAAATCGACCAGCACCGGGGTCTCGCGTCCCATGGCGTCCAGGCGCGCGAGGTCGATGGGGATGCCCAGGCGCCCCGCGATCGCCGTCGTGTGGATCACGCCGTTGGTCGAGCCGCCGATCGCGAGCAGCACGCGCAGCGCATTCTCGAACGCCTTCGCGGTGAGGATCCTGTCGGGCGTGAGCTTCGATTTCGCGATCTGCACCGCCGTCGCCCCCGAGCGCTCGGCGACGCGAATCCGGTCGGCCGTGACCGCGGGCGCCGAGGCGCTCCCCGGCAGCGCGATGCCCAACGCCTCGGCAACGCACGCCATCGTGGAGGCCGTGCCCATCACCGAGCACGTTCCCACGGAGGCCACGAGCTTGTCGTTCACGCGCGTGATCTCGTCTGCGTCGATTTCCTCGGCGCGGTAGCGGCCCCAGTAGCGCCGGCAATCGGTGCACGCGCCGACCCGCTCGCCCGCGTGCGAGCCCGTGAGCATGGAGCCGGTGACGAGCTGCACGCACGGCACGTTCGCGGAGGCGGCACCCATCAGCTGCGCGGGAACGGTCTTGTCGCAGCCGCCGATCAACACCACGGCATCCATGGGTTGCGCGCGGATCATCTCCTCGGTGTCCATGGACATGAGGTTGCGCAGGTACATCGACGTGGGGTGCGCGAAGCTCTCGTGGATCGAGATGGTCGGGAAGTCCACGGGCAGGCCCCCCGAGAGCATCACGCCGCGCTTCACCGCCTCCACGAGCTGCGGGGCGTTGCCGTGGCAGGGATTGAAGCTGCTGCCGGTGTTCACGATGCCCACCACGGGACGCGAGAGCGCGTCGTCCGTGTAGCCCGCGCCCTTGATGAACGCCTTCCTCAGGAAGAGCGAGAAATCGCGGTCGCCGTAGCTGGTGAGGCCCTTCTCCAGGCCCTTGTCGTCGGGTTTGCCCACGGGGCCATCATCGCAGAATTGGCGATCGTATAATCGCACTCCCATTCAAAGGTGCGCTCCATGCCCTCGAAAACCCCGAAAAGGGCCGCTCCCAAGGCCGGCAAGTCGAGGATCCCCGTGACGCTCATTCCCGGGGACGGCATCGGCACCGAGGTGACCGAGGCGACGCTCGAGGTGCTCGAGGCCGTGGGCGCCCCTTTCGACTACGAGTGGCGCACGGCGGGCATGACCGGCTTGAAGAAGGAGGGCGACCCCCTTCCCAAGAGCACGATCGAGAGCATCCGCCGCACGCGCCTCGCGCTGAAGGGCCCGCTCGCCACACCCGTGGGCGGGGGCTTCCGCTCCTCGAACGTGCGGCTGCGCGAGGAATTCCACCTCTTCGCGAACCTGAGGCCGGCGCGCACGCTCGTCCCGGGCGGGCGCTACGAGAACATCGACCTCGTGCTCGTGCGCGAGAACCTCGAGGGCCTCTACGTGGGTTTCGAGCACTACATCCCGGTGGGCGACGATCCCCACGCCGTGGCCCTCGCCTCCGGCGTGAACACGCGCGCGGGCGGGCAGCGCATCTGCGAGTTCGCCTTCGACTACGCGCTCAAGAACGGCCGCAAGAAGGTGACGCTCGTGCACAAGGCGAACGTGCTGAAGGCGCTCACGGGCCTTTTCCTCGAGGCGGGCCGCGAGGTGTCCAGGCGCTACGAGGGCAAGGTCGCCTGCGACGAGCGCATCATCGACGCGTGCGCGATGCAGCTCGTGATGAACCCGTACCAGTTCGACGTGATCGTCACCACCAACCTCTTCGGCGACATCCTCTCGGACCTGAACGCGGGCCTGGTGGGCGGCCTGGGCATGGCGCCCGCGGGCAACATCGGCAAGGACGCCGCGATCTTCGAGGCGGTGCACGGCTCCGCGCCCGACATCGCCGGCAAGGGCATCGCCAACCCGCTCGCCCTCATCCTCTCGGCGGCGATGATGCTGGACCACGTGGGCGAGCAGGACAAGGCGAAGCGCGTGCAGAAGGCCGTGGACGACGTGCTGCTGAAGGACAAGGTCCGCACCGGCGACCTGGGCGGCAAGGCCAACACGAAGCAGTTCACCCGGGCGATCGTGAAGCGGTTGAAGTAGCCCATGCGCAGCAAGTTGTTCGTTCCGGGATCGAGGCCCGAGCTCTTCGCCAAGGCGATGGCGGGCGAAGCCGACGGCCTTTCGTTCGACCTCGAGGATGCGGTCGACGAATCGATGAAGCCCGAGGCGCGCGCGACGCTTGGCAAGTACCTGAAGGGCCTCGAGCGCTCGAACGCGAAGACGATCATCGTGCGCGTGAACGGCCTCGCCACGCCGCATTTCGAGGCGGACCTCGAGGCGGTGCTGTGCCGATCGCTCGACCTCGTGAACCTCCCGAAGCCCGAATCGCCCGACGACATCCGCGAATGCGCCGATGCGATGGCGAAGGTCGAGCGCCGCCTGGGCATCGCGCCCGTGGGCATCCTCGCGAACATCGAGTCGCCTCGCGCCTACCGCCTCGCCGCGGAGATCGCCGCGGCGAGCCCGCGTGTCGCGGGCCTGCAGGCCGGCTGGGGCGACCTGATCGAGCCCCTCGACATCGACCGCTACAACCCCGCGATGATCGAGGCGTGCCTCCTGCACATCCGCATCGCCGCGGGAGAGGCCGGCATCTGGGCCTACGACGGCGCGTGGGCCAACATCAAGGACGCGGAGGGCTACAGGCGCGAGGCGGAAGCGTCGCGGCGCCTGGGCTACCTGGGGAAAAGCTGCATCCATCCCTCGCAGGTTCCCCTCGCCAACGCCGTGTTCCGGCCCACCGACGCCGAGATCGCCCATTCCCTGCAGGTGGTGAAGGCCGCGCGCGACGCGGCCGAAAAGGGCGTGGGCGCCTTCACGGTGGGCGGCCGCATGGTGGATGCGCCCTTCGTGCGGCGCGCCGAATCGATACTCGCGCTCGCGCGGCGCCTGAACCTCATTCCCCCGGAAGAACGCACACTCCAATGAAACGGATCCTCGCAGCCTTCTTCGCGCTCGCGGCAGGCGCGGCGCTCGCCCAGCATCCGTGGCCCGCGCGGCCCGTGACGATCGTGGTCCCTTACCCGCCGGGCGGCTCCAACGACGTGTTCGCGCGCGAGCTGGGCAAGCGGCTCTCGGACACGTGGAAGATTCCCGTCATCGTCGACAACCGCCCCGGCGCCGGCGGCTCCATCGGCGCGGCGCTGGTGGCGAAGGCGAAGCCCGACGGGTACACCATTTGCCTGCTCTCGTCGTCCTTCACCACCAACGCGGCGGTGCAGAAGGACCTGCCCTTCGATCCCGTGAACGACTTCGCGCCCGTCGCGATGGTGGCCAAGGGGCCGATGCTCCTCACGGTCTCCAACAAGCTCCCGGTGAGCAGCACGCTCGAGCTCTTCGCGCTCGCCCGTAAGGACCCGGGGAAGCTCAACTACGGCTCCTCGGGCCTGGGCAGCACCAACCACTTCGCCACGGAGCTCCTCATGGACGCGGCGAAGATCAGGATGACGCACATTCCGTACAAGGGCATGTCGCCCGCGGTGACGGACCTCATCGCGGGGCACGTGGACGTGCTGGTCGCGAGCGCCCCCTCCATCTACCCCCAGGTGAAGGCGGGCAAGGTGAAGGCCCTCGGTGTCACGAGCGCGGGGCCTTCGGTGGTCGTGCCGGGCCTGCCTCCCGTGGCGCAGATGGGGGCGCCGGGGTACAGCTTCGAGCTCTGGTGGGGGATCCTCGCCCCGAAGGACACGCCGCCCGACACCGTCATCCAGATCAACATCGACGTGAACCGCATCCTCGAGTCGCCCGAGATGAAGCAGACGCTCCTGCACGAGGGCGCCGAGCCCGCGCCGATGTCGGCCGCGGCCTTCGCCGCCACGGTGAAGCGCGAGATCGAGGGCTGGAAGCGCGTGGCGAAGAGCGCGAACATCCAGGCGGAATGACCGTGGCGACACTGCGTCAACGCGACTACAGCGCGGGCAAGCGCGGGCCCCTCGACGGCGTGCGCGTGCTCGACCTCTCGCGGCTCGTCGCGGGCAACCTCCTCACCGGCTCGCTCGCGGATTTCGGCGCGGAGGTGGTGAAGGTGGAGCCCGCGGCGGGCGACACCCTGCGCGGCTGGCGCACGAAGGACGTGGCGGTGAACTGGAAGCTCTACGCGCGCAACAAGAAGAGCCTCGCGCTCGAGCTGCGCGACCCCGAGGCCCGCGACCTGCTGATGAAGCTCGTGGGCCGATTCGACGTCTTCGTGGAAAGCTTCCGGCCCGACACGCTGGAGAGCATGGGGCTCGCCCCCGCGAAGCTCCTCGAGCGCAACCCGCGCCTCGTCGTCGTGCGCATCTCCGGCTGGGGGCAAACCGGCCCGTACCGGCGGCGCCCCGGCTTCGGGACGCTGGTCGAAGGCATCTCGGGCTTCGCATCCTTCAACGGCTTCGCCGATCGCGAGCCGGTCCTTCCCCCGATCTACATGGCCGACTCGTATGCGGGGCTCTACGGCGCGATCGGCGTGATGGTGGCGCTTCGCGAGGTCGAGGTGAACGGCGGCCACGGGCAGGTGATCGACCTGCCGCTCCTCGATCCGATGTTCCACATCCTGGGGCCGCAGGCGGCGAACTACCGCCTCACGGGCAAGGTGAAGCCGCGCACCGGCAGCCGCTCCACCAACTCGGGCCCGCGCAACGCCTACAGGACTTCCGACGGGAAGTTCGTCGCGCTCTCCGCCTCAACCCAGAAGATGTCCGAGCGCGTGATGACCTCCATCGGGCGCCCGGAGCTCATCGACGACCCGCGCTTTCGCACCAACGCCGATCGCGTGAAGAACGCCGCCCAGCTGGACGCGATCATCGGCGAGTTCGTGGCGGGCCGCACGCAGGCCGAGAACGTGGCCTTCTTCGAGAAGGCCGAGGTCACCATCGGGCCCATCTACGACATCACGCAGATCCTGGAGGACCCGCACTTCATCGAGCGCGAGGTGATCGCCGACTATCCCGACCCGGACATGTCCCGGTTCCCGATGCACCATGTCGTGCCGCGGCTCGAGTCCACGCCGGGCACCATCCGCACGCCGGCGCCGGCCCTGGGCCAGCACAACCGCGAGCTGCTCTCGGAAGTGGGCGTGGACGATGCGCGCTACGAGAAGCTCCTCGGGCGTGGCGCGGTGTACGAGCACGCGGTGGCGAGCGGCGAGGCGCCCGAATGAACGACGCGGTGCCGAACTCCTCCGGCACCTCGCGGCCCCGCTTCAAGGCGCCGGCGAAGGCCTGCGACTCGCACATCCACGTCTACGATCCGCGCTTCAAGATGATGTGGCCGAAGCTGCGCGCCGTGGCCGACGCCTCGGTCGCCGACTATCGCAAGCTCCAGGGGCGCCTGGGCACGGAGCGCGTCGTGGTCGTGCAGCCGGCGGCCTATGGAACCGACAACGCGGTGACCGTCGATGCGATCGGGCAGCTCGGCGCGGACAACGCGCGCGGCATCGCGGTGGTCCACCCCACGGTCACCGACACCGAGCTCCTCTCCATGGGGCGCGCGGGCGTGCGCGGGCTGCGCTTCACGCTCCACGAGCCGCGCACGGCCGTCACCAGCGTGGACATGGTCGAGCCGCTCGCCCATCGCGTGAGCCGGCTGGGATGGCACGTGCAGCTGCACCTGCGCGCCGGGCAGATCGTCGAGATGGAGGATCTCCTCGGGCGCCTTCCCGGCACGCTCGTCTTCGACCACATGGGCCGAATGCCGCAGCCCGCGGGGCCGCGCCATCCCGCCATGGAGATCGTGAAGCGGCTCATCGATCGCGGCCGTGCGTGGGTGAAGCTCTCGGGGCCGTACCTCGAGACGAACAGCGGCGGGCCGCGCTATGCGGATGCGAAGGCGGTGGCGCGCGCGCTGGTCGACCACGCGCCCGAGCGCTGCGTGTGGGGAAGCGACTGGCCGCATCCGACCGAGCCCACGACGAAGCCCGACGACGCGGCGCTCTTCGACCTCCTCCAGGAATGGGTGCCCACCGAGGAGACGCGCCAGGCGATCCTCGTGGACAACCCGGCGGCGCTCTACGGCTTCTGAGCGCCGCCTCCCGAGCGACACGCGTTCGGGGCCGCGTCCTACAACGCAATGGCCGGTCCATCCTCGAATTGCGCGGGCATTCCGGGGTCTAGTGCATATCCTCAAACCCGGAGAAGGCCATGTCCCTCGGACTGATCCTGCTCATCATCGTGATCCTCCTGCTCGTGGGCGCGGTTCCTTCGTGGCCCCACAGCCGCAACTGGGGCTACGGGCCCAGCGGCGGGCTCGGGCTGGTGCTGGTCATCGTGATCGTGCTCATGCTGATGAACTACATCTGACCTAGAATCGGGGGCAGGAGGAAACCCCCCATGCCCCCGATTCGCCGCCTGGCCCTCGCGGCCGCCGCCCTCGTTTTCTGCGGCGCGTCGCTCGCGCAATACCCCGCGCGCCCCGTGAAGATCATCGTCGCCTTCACGCCGGGCTCCGCCACCGACATCCTCGCGCGCCTCACCGCCGACACGTTCACGAAGTCGATGGGGCAGGCCTTCGTGGTCGAGAACCGCGCCGGCGCGGGCGGCATCATCGGCACCCAGGCCGCGAAGGACGCCCCACCCGACGGATACACGCTCACCGCTTGCCCGAGCGGGCCGTTCGGCATCAATCCCGGCATCTACTCGCACCTTCCCTACGACCCGGTGAAGGACTTCGAGCCGATCTCCAACATCGGCCTCACCCCGCAGGTGATCGTGGTGGGCACGCAGTATCCGTACAAGACGCTCAGGGAATTCGTCGCCGCCGCGAAGGCGAAGCCCGGCGAGATCGCCTACGGCTCGCTCGGCATCGGCTCCACCAGCCACCTCACGATGGAGGCCTTCCAGTCGGCCGCGGGCATCAGGCTGAACCACATCCCGTTCAAGGGCGGGGCCGAAGCGCAGACCGCCATCATCGGCGGCATGTTTCCCGTGATGTCGGACACCGTGCCCGGCGTGCTCGCGCAGGTGAAAGGCGGCAAGCTTCGCGCCCTGGGCGTGGCGATCCCGAAACGCTCCCCCTTCATGCCCGACGTCCCCACCATCGCCGAGCAGGGCTACCCCGGCTTCGAGAGCGTCGGATGGATCGGCCTCTGCGCGCCGGCGAGGACGCCGGCGGCGATCCTCGACAAGCTCAACGCCGAGGTGCAGAAGATGCTCGCCTCGCCCGACGTGAAGGCGCGCCTCGAGACGCTCGCCTTCACGCCCGCCGGCGATTCGCGCGCCCACTTCGCCGCCTGGATCAAGGCCGAGATCGTCAAGTGGACCGCCGTCGCCAAGGCCTCCGGCGCCAAAGCTGACTAACGGGGTCAGACCCCGGTTTCCCGCCTGGAGGAACGTGGACGCCATCGTCGTCGGGTTGGGAGCGGTCGGCTCGGCCGCGGCGTACCAGCTCGCCAAGCGCGGCGCGAAGGTGCTGGGGATCGACCGGCATTCGCCCCCGCATTCGATGGGCTCCTCCCATGGCGACACGCGGATCACGCGGCTCGCGATCGGCGAGGGCGCGCACTACACCCCGCTCGTGTTGCGCGCCAACGAGATCTGGAGCGAGATCGAGTCGCAGACGGGCGAGGACCTCCACGTGGTGACGGGCATGCTCATCGTCTCGAGCGACCGGCGCCGCGCGACGACGCACGTCCCCAACTTCTTCGAGAACACGCTGGAGGCCGCGCGCGGCTTCGGGATCGCGCACGAGCTGCTGGACGCCGCGGCGATCCGAAAGCGCTTCCCGCGCTTCGCGGTGCGCGACAACGAGGTGGGCTACTACGAGGCGGGCGCGGGTTACCTGAGGCCCGAGGCGTGCATCGCGGCGCAGCTGAGGCTCGCCGAGGACCATGGCGCCGTGCTGCATCGCGACGAGCGCGTGACCGCGATCGAGGCGATCGGCGAGCGCGTCGCGGTGGTGACGGAGCGCGGCCGCTACGAGGCGGCGCAGGCGATCGTCGCCGCGGGCCCCTGGGTGCACGAGTTCCTTCCGCCCGCCCTCGCGCCGCACTTCACGGTCACACGCCAGGCGCTTTTCTGGTTCGACGTCGCCCCGCCGGTGGCGCGCTTCACGCCGCCGCAATTTCCCGTGTGGATCTGGGAGCTCCAGGACGCGAGCCATGTGATCTACGGGTTCCCCGCGATCGACGGCCCGCATGGCGGCGTGAAGGTGGCGACCGAGCAGTACGCGCAATCGACGCTCCCGGACGCGATGGCGCGCGAGGTCTCCGAAGCCGAGGTCCGGCGCATGCACGAGGAGCTGGTGGCGCCGTGCTTTCCGGACATCCTGCCCCGGTGCGTGAAAGCCGCGGCCTGCCTCTACACCGCCACCCCCGACTTCCATTTCGCCATCGGCCGCCACCCCGGCCTGCCGGCGGCGATCCTCGCCTCGCCCTGCTCGGGCCACGGCTTCAAGCACTCGGCGGCCGTGGGCGAGGCGCTCGCCGAGCTCGCCCTCCAGGGATCGAGCCGCCTCGACATGTCCGCGTTCGGCCTGGCACGTTTTAGGAACAATTCAGGATCGGCCGCGCCGGCATCGGATTAAAATGCGCCCTAGCAACCACCGACAACCACCAAGAACGAAGGGTCTCGCCATGAACCGCGCATCGATCGCCGTCCTCGCCCTCGCCTTCGCCCTCGCGGGCTGCGGGAAGAAGGAACAGGAAGCCGCCCCCAAGACCCCCGCGCCCGTCGCGCAGGGCCCCGCCGTCGCGCAGCTGCCGCCGCCGGCCACCGCGGGACCCAAGACCGACTACGTGTGCAAGAAGAACGGCAAGTGCGAGGTCGCGATCACGATCAAGGATTGCTCGCCCAACGGCATCCTCCTCGATTACGCGTCGGTGGGCGTGGAGCGCGGCAACAGCGACATCGAGATCACCTGGACCATCGCCACGGACGGCTACGAGTTCGCGGCCACCGACGGCGTGAAATTCAAGGAGAGCGACTGGCAGAAGGAGTTCAAGGACGGCAAGGCCAACAAGAACAAGTACAGCTGGCACGACATGAACCCCCAGGGCGCGCAGCAATCGCGCGTGTTCCCGTATTCGGTCACGATCGTGAAGAAGGGCGGCGCCGCGTGCGCCTCCAAGGACCCGACCGTGATCAACGACGTCTAGCCCGATCCGGCCGCGAGCCAGGCGCGCGCTTCCGCGATGGCGGGGCCATAGGCGAGCGCGCGCCCCGATTCCTCCACCGGCCGGAAGCGCGTTCCGAGGGCGCTTCGCGATTTCTCCATGAGCGGCGCGAGGAAGGCCTCGTCGGCGGGGTCGCGGTGCAGGCCCGTGTTGCCGTTCTGCGCCTCGGCCACGCCGTAGAAGCGCGCGGCGCGCTCGAAATCGCCGCCGGCCGCCGCGAACCCCGCGCAGGCTTCGATCGCGCAGAGGCCCACGCGCGGCAGGCCCACGGATTCGGAGAGCGCGATCACCTCGGCGAGGATGGCGCGCGCCGGCGGGCGCGAGTCGCGCTGGATCGCGACCATCGCGAGGTTGAGCATCCCGATGGCGCGGCTCTCGTGGTCGCCCAGGCTCGCGAATAGCGCCACCGCCTGCTCGTAGAGCTCGCGGGCCCGGTCGAGGTCGCCGCGCACGCGGTGGAAGGCGCCCAGTGCGTTCATCGCGGCGGCGAGGTCGCGCCGGTTGTCGAGGGCGCGCGCCGCCTCGAGCGCTTCCTCCAGGTGCGCGCGCGCCGTGGCGAGGTTTCCCTGGCCCAGGCACGCCATGCCGAGCGGCTGCAGCGCGGCGGCGATGCGCTGCCTGTTGCCGAGCTCGCGCGCGACGACGAGGCTCTCCTCGAGGTAGCGCTGCGCCTCTCCGTAACGTCCCATGAAGAAGGCGAGCTGCCCCGCGTCGAAGAGGGCGCGGCAGCGAGCCTCGTCGCGCTGGCCGGCGCCGGGCCGGGCGATGGCGTCGGCGACGAGCGAGTGCCCGAGGCCGAGGAGCCCCCGCACGATCCAGTACGCCTTGGTGTCGCGCGCGAGCTGCAGGCCCAGCTTCGCTCCCTCGGGCGCGCTGTCGCACCATGCATGGGCGGAAAGGACGTTCTCGCGCTCGGCGTCGAGGCGTGCGAGCCATTCGCCCTGGTCGGGGCCGGTGAGGGCCTGGCGCGCGCGCGTGGCGAACGCGCCGTAGAAGGCGAGGTGGGCGTTGCGCACGTGGTCCTGCTCGCCGCTTGCCGCGAGGAGCTCCTGGGCGTACTGGCGCACCGTGTCCAGCAGCCGGTAGCGATCGCCGTTCGCGTCGAGGTCCACGAGGGACTTGTCGGTGAGGCGGGTGAGGAGATCGAGCACGTCCCCGCCGGCGACGTCGCCGCTCGCGCACACGGCCTCCGAGGCTTCGAGGGTCCAGCCGCCCGCGAACACGGCGAGCCGCCGGAAGAGCTCGCGCTCGGGGATCTCCAGGAGGTCGTAGCTCCAGTCGATGGATGCGCGCAGAGTCTGCTGCCGCGACTGGGTGGTGCGGTCGCCGCCTTTCAGCACGGCGAGCGCATCGGACAGGCGCGAGGCGATCCGCTCGACGGGGAGCGATCCCACGCGCGCCGCGGCAAGCTCGATGGCGAGCGGGATCCCGTCCAGGCGCCGGCAGATCGCGATCACGGCGGCGGCGTTGCCGTTCACCTTGAAGGCCGGCTGCACCGCCGTGGCGCGGTCGAGGAAGAGGCGGACCGAATCGAATGTCGTGAGCGCGGCCGTGCTCTCGCGCTCGGCGGGAACGGCGAGGGCGGGGAGGGGATACACCGATTCGCCCGCCACGTGCAGCGGCTCGCGGCTCGAGGCGAGGATGGTGAGGCCCGGCCCGGCCTGCAGCAGCTCCTTCGCGAGCTGTGCGCACGCCCCGAGCACGTGCTCGCAGTTGTCGAGGACGAGCAGCATCCGGCGCTCGCGCACGTAGCGCACCAGCGCCTCGGTCACGGGGCGGCCGGCCTCTTCCTTCACGCCCATCGCGGAAGCGACCGCCTGCGGAACGCGAAGCGCGTCCGAAAGGGGCGCGAGCTCCGCGAGCCAGATGCCGTCGGGATACTCGGGCACGAGCTCGTAGGCGGCCTGGAGCGAGAGCCGCGTCTTGCCGGTGCCCCCGGTGCCGGTGAGTGTCACGAGGCGCGAGCCCGAGAGGAGCTCGCGCAGCCGCGCGATCTCCGCGGCGCGCCCGATGAAGCTGTTCAGCTGGGCGGGGAGGTTGTGGTTGCGCGGCGGAAGCGGGCACGAGGGCGCGTCGATCACCTCGACCGCCGGCACGAAGCGGAAGCCTCGTCCCGGGATGGTCGCCACCGATTGGGCGCCCAGCACCTTTCGCAGCGTCGAGACCTGCACGTGCAGGTTGTTCTCCTCGACCACGAGCCCGGGCCACGCGAGGTCGAAGAGCTCGTCCTTGGCGACCACCCGGTCGCGATGGTCGATCAACGCGAGGAGCACGTCGAAGGCGCGCGCGCCGAGGTGGGCGGGGCGGCCCTCGACCAGGACCTGCCGCTCGGCGGGACGGACCTCCACCGGGCCAAACCGGTACGACTGCGCCAACGGGCTCCCTTCCGGCGCCGGAAGGCGCCTTTACGCACATTTTAGGCGGCCTTAAGGACGGGCGGAGGCGCGCGGGCGGACAGTGCGCGGCAGCACCCCATCGCCGAAGGAAATGGCCATGTCCAAGCGCCTCGCCGTCGCCGCCGTCCTGATCGCCATCGTCGTGAGCCTCGCCAGCGCTTGCATCGTGATCGCGCACTCGCCGACCGACCCGCCCCACATGCGCAGCCTGGTCATCGCCTGATGGGGTCAGAGCCCTTTTTCACGAAAAAGGGGACAGATCAACAGGAGGAATCCATGCTCGACGACATCCGTACCAGACACGATTCGCATCCGACGGACGAGGAGCAAGCCTGGATGGCCTTCGATCCGATCGCCGCGGCCGCACGCATTGCCACCGTCATCGTCATCGCCTTCGCGATCGGGGGCTACGTGGCGTACGCGATGGAGGCAACGCGGCCCGTGTCCGTCGCGAAGCACTGAGTGACCTGTCCCCTTTTTCGTGAAAAAGGGCTCTGACCCCTTCAGTCGGCTTCGGCGCCCTGGATGAGGAGCTGGACGAACATCTGGATGGAGGCCTTGTTGTCGGCGCTCATGGAGGAGAACTCGATGCCCACGCGAGGGGCGGCGGCGTGGGGGACGACCTTCACGACCTTGCCGTAGAGGTCCGAGACGCGCTTGCCCACGAGGGGCAGGTCGAAGGCCATGGAGAGCTCCTCGAACTGCAGCAGCGGCTGCGCGAGCTCCGCGAGCACGCCGTGGTAGCCGATGTCCAGCACGCGGCCGGTGAGCTCCTCGGGCAGGACCACGTCCTTGGTCACCTCGTGGTAGCGCAGCGGCAGCATCACCGGCACGCGCGGGCTGCGCCGCACTTCCTGCCGCGGCACCTCGCGCCCCAGCGACGGAATCCCCAGCACCTCGCGCAGCACGATGGTGGCGCTCTTGCCCTTCACGAAAACGTCCATGGGATCGCCGGGCTTCACCCAGTCGGACACCTGCGCGAACGTGCTCTCGCTCACCAGGATCTGCCCCCGAAGGCTGAACGACTCGATGCGCGCGGTGAGGTTCACCTCGTCGCCGATCACGGTGTGCTCGGAGTAGAGGTCGGAGCCCAGCAGCGCCGTCATCACGCGGCCGGTGTTCATGCCGATGCCGAAGTAGAGCTCGGGCCAGCCTTCCTCGCGGTGATGCTGGTTCAGCGCCTCCATGGCGATCTGCATCTCCACCGCGCAGGCGACGGCGCGGCGCACGCTCTCCTGCAGGCCCGCGGCGCCCGGCTCGAATACCACGAGGATCGAGTCGCCCATGAACTTGTCGATGCCGCCGTTGTGGCTGAAGATGATCTCGCTCATCTTCACGAAGCAGCGGTTCAGGAGCTCGAGGACGATCACCGCGGGGTAGCTCGACGTGATCGCCGTGAAGCCGCGCAGGTCCGCGAACATGATCGTGACCTCGCGCGTGAGCGTGCGGTCGTCGCCGCGCACGCCCGCGAGCTGCCCCATGGCGCTCGTGAGGACGCGTTCGATGCGCGTGCTCGCGCCGGGGGCGAGCGGGCTCCCGGTCTCCTGCGAAACGATCTCCCGAATCTGCCGCAGGGCCTCGTGGACGACGGGGTCCTTCAATCGGCAATCCCTCCCCAGGCTTCAACCGCGAAGAATACGCCAGCGTGAACCTTTAGCCCAATTCGGGGGTCAGGCAGGGCGTGCGAACGTTTCTAGCCTCCGCGTGCCTCCTCCTTGCCACCGGGCCCTGCATCGCCGGCGACGATCCGCCCGATCCCGGCAAGAGCTACGCGATCCCCGCCGCCGAGATCGCGGGCTTCGACTTCCTGGTGAACCAGTTCGACCGGCATTTCCTTCCCTGCTGCGACTTCGAGAGCAACATCCACACGATCCGCGGCAACCTGCGCTCGAGCTGGGTGGTGGACCGCGATCCGTTCCTCGTGAACCAGCTGGGGCACCCGTACCAGGGCTCGATGTACCACGGCTTCGCGCGCGCCTCGGGCTTGAACTACTGGGAGAGCCTGGGCTACACGTTCATGGGCAGCGCCTTCTGGGAGGTCGCGGGGGAGAACACGCCGCCATCCCGCAACGACCAGATCGCCACGGGCATCGGGGGAAGCTTCCTCGGCGAAGCGCTTTTCCGGATGTCGAACCTCGTGCTCGAGCATCACAACCTGCCGCCCTTCTGGCGCGAGTTGGGCGCAGCCGCGCTCTCCCCGCCCACCGGCTTCAATCGCGCGGCCTTCGGTGACCGCTTCCGCAACGTCTTCCACAGCCACGACCCGCTCTACTTCACGCGCCTGCAGCTGGGGTTCAGCGGGCAGACGGGCAGCGCGTCGGGCTTTTCCACCACCGAGCTGAAGAAGGGCGAGGCGCTCGGCGATTTTCTCATCGACTACGGGCTTCCCGGGGACACGAAATACCACTACGAGCGGCCCTTCGACTACTTCAGCCTCCAGGCCACGATGTCGAGCGCCAACGGTTTCGAGAACGTTCTCACGCGCGGGCTGCTGAAGGGCGCCGAATACACCGCGGGGCAGCGGTATCGCGGCGTGTGGGGCCTCTACGGGACCTACGACTACATCGCCCCGCAGACCTACCAGGTCTCGGCGACCGGCCTCTCCCTCGGGACCACGGGCCAGTATTGGGCGAACGACAAGGTCGCCGTGCTGGGTACGGTGCTCGCGGGCGTGGGCTACACGGCGGCCGGCGCGACGCGCAGCATCGACAACCGCACATATCACTACGGCGTCGCCCCGTATTCGCTGGCGGCGCTGCGCTTCACCTACGGCAACGCAGCCGCGCTCGACCTCGCCGCGCGCGAGTACTACGTGAGCCGCGTGGCCTCCGCGGCGCGCGGCGGGCACGACAACATCATCCGCGTCGATGCCACGCTCACCTTCCGCGTGAAGGGGCGCCACGGCATTTCCATCAAGTACCTCGGCAACCGCCGCGACGAGTACTACCCGGACACGGGAAATTTCTCGCAGCACCGCGGCACCGTGGGGATCTTCTACACCTATCTCGGCCACGATCTCTTCGGCGCCGAGCCCCTGGTTCCGCGGTAGCCGCCTCGTAGGACGGCGCCGACGCGAACGTTGGGGGTTCCGCGGTGTCTTTTTCGAATGGCCGCCACCACCCCCGATGACGCCTCCGTCCAGGAGTCGCGCCCCGAGCCGCAACGCCGGTCTCGCGGGCCTCGCCGCAAGCACCTCGCCTGGATCGTCATCGCCGTGGTCCTCGCGGTCGCGGCGGTCGCGGGCATCCACTTCTGGCACCAGGCCTCCCTCTTCGAGTCCACGGACGATGCCTACGTGGACGCGAACCAGGCCGAGATCGCGGCACAGATCACGGGGCCGGTCATCCGCGTGTACGTGAAGGACCAGCAGCACGTGAAGGCGGGCGATGCCCTCTTCGACATCGACCCGGGCAACTACGACCTTGCCGTGGCCCGCGCCCGCGCCCAGCTGGAGCTCGCGCGCCAGGGCGTCTCGAGCCAGGGCGCCGCGGTGAGCACCGCCGAAGCGCAGCTCGCGCAGCGCCGCGCCGAGGCGGCCAACGCGCGCGGCACCTACAACCGCAACGAGCAGCTCATGAAGAGCGGCTTCCTCTCGCCCCAGGCGATCGAGACGTTCCGCTCGCAGATGCAGTCGGCCGACGCCGCGGTGAAGGCCGCCGAGGCGACCGTCGAGCAGGCGAAGAGCACGCTCGGCAAGACCGGCGACGAGAATGCCAACGTGCTCGCGGCGGAAGCCGCGTTGAAGCAGGCCGAGCTCGACCTCTCGCGCACCCACGTGACCTCGCCCACCAACGGCGTCGTCGCCAACTTCACGCTGCAGCCGGGCAACACCGTGCAGCCGGGGACGCCGCTCTTCGTCGTGATCGACGACAGCGAGTACTGGATCGACGCCAACTTCAAGGAAACGCAGCTGAAGGCCCTTCGCGTGGGCCAGAAGGCCGAGATCAGGACCGACATGTATCCCGACCATGTCTTCGAGGGCGTGGTGCAGAGCCTCTCGGGCGGCAGCGGCGCCGCCTTCTCGCTCCTGCCGCCGCAGAACGCGACGGGCAACTGGGTGAAGGTGACGCAGCGCGTGCCGGTGCGCGTGCGCGTGCAGGACCTCGACCCGAACCATCCGCTTCGCATCGGCACCACGGCCACCGTGAAGGTGCGCAAGGACTGACCGTGTACCGCCACGTCCTCCTCTGCTACGACGGCAGCCGCGAGGGCCGCCGCGCATTGAAGCAGGGCGCGGACGTGGTGATGTGCATGAAGTCGGAGGCCTACCTGCTCGCGATCTGCCAGCACGCGGCCCACCATGCGATCCCCGAGGCCGTGAATCCCATGATGATGGAGCACGAGGACAACCGCGCGCAGTCGCTCCTCGACGAGGGCGTCGCCTGGCTTCGCGAGCGCGGCGTCGCCGCGCACGGCTCGCTCGAGTACGGCAATGCCGTCGAGTGCATCTCGCGCGCCGCGCTGCGGGTGAAGGCCGACCTCATCGTGCTCGGCCACAAGCAGCGCGGGCGCCTCGCGCGCTGGTGGACCGAGAGCGACGAGGAGTCGCTCCTGGGGCGCGTCTCCTGCGCGATCCTCGTGGCGATGTCGCCCGACGAGGAATAGCCTCGATGGCTTCCACGGCGGCGCCGCAGCCCGCGCACGAGCTGCCGACCGGCGCCGAGCGCCTGATGATCACGCTCGCGGTGATGTCGGCCACGCTGATCCAGGTGCTCGACACGACGATCGTGAACGTGGCGCTGCCGCACATGGCGGGCGAGCTGGGTGCCACCACCGAGCAGATCAGCTGGGTTCTCACGAGCTACCTCGTGTCGTCCGCGATCGTGATGCCGCTCACGGGATATTTCGCCGACACCCTCGGGCGCAAGCGCTTCCTCCTGATTTCCATCACGGGCTTCGTCTGCGCGTCGGCCCTGTGCGGCATCTCGCAGAACCTCTTCGAGATCGTGATGTTCCGCTTGCTCCAGGGCGTGTTCGGCGCCGCGCTGGTGCCGCTTTCGCAGGCGATCATGACCGAGGCCTACCCGCCCGAGGATCGCGGCAAGGCGATGGCGATCTGGGGCCTGGGCGTGATGGTGGGCCCGGTGCTGGGGCCGACGCTGGGCGGCTGGCTCACGGACGTCTCCAGCTGGCGGTGGACCTTCTACATCAACGTGCCGGTGGGCGCGCTCTCGCTCTTCCTCGCCTCGCAGTACGTGGGCGAATCGAAGAGACGCGAAAGGCGCATGGATTGGGTGGGGCTCGCGCTCGTGGGCAGCGGCATCGCGGGACTGCAGTACATGCTCGATCGCGGCACGACGCAGGATTGGTTCGCGGCAACGGACATTCGCATTTCGGCCGCGGCGTCGGTCGTGGGGCTCGCGGGGTTCGTCTGGTGGAGCCTTCGCCGCGGCGAGCACGCGCTCTTCGACCTCAGGATCTTCAAGGACCGCAACTTCACCATGGCCTGCGTGGTGATGATGGCGATGGGCCTGGGGCTCTTCGGCGGCCTCGTGCTCCAGCCCATCCTGCTGGAAGGGTTGCTGCAATACCCGATCGTCACCACCGGCCTCGTGATGGCGCCCCGCGGGGTGGCCACGGCCATCGCGATGATCGTGGTGGGGCGCCTCGTGGGGAAGATCGATGCGCGGCTGTTGGTCGGCTCGGGAATGCTCGTGAGCGCGGCAGGCTCGTGGGCGATGACCCACTACTCGCTCGACATCGGCACTTTCTGGATCATCTGGCCCGCATTCCTGCAGGGCCTGGGCCTCGGCCTCATCTTCGTGCCGCTCTCGACGATCGCGTACACGACGCTCGATCGCCGCAAGCTCGCCGAGGCCGCGGGGATCTACAGCCTGGTGCGCACCATCGGCGCCGCGGTGGGGATTTCGGTGGTGACGACGCTCCTTGCGCGCGAATCCCAGGTCGTGTGGAACGAGCTGGGCGCGCACATCACCAGGTTCAACCCCGCGGTGAGGGACTACCTCTCGTCGCTGCACCTGCCGCCGAACGACCCGCACGCTATGGCCGTGATCGCCGCGCAGATCGGCCAGCAGGCCGAGATGGCCGCGATTCTCGACGTCTTCAAGCTCACGGCGTGGGTGTTCATCCTCATGCTGCCGATCGTGTTCCTCCTGCGACGCGGACAGGGAAAGGCGCCGGCGGGGGCGGCGGCGATGGAGTGAGGCTCTGACCGGCGCGTCGATGAGAACGGTTAAGCTTCCCGATTGAGCGGGTTGTCGCTCGCGACGAACGGAGAAGACGAAAAATGCGCATCACCCCCTGGAGCGCCGAAGCATCGCCCCGCCCATCGGACCTCACCGAAGCCATCCTCAGGCGCCGCGGCGGCAAGTACATCAACCTGGATCTCGCATTGCTTTGGAGCGAGCCCCTCGCGCGCGGCTGGAATGCCTACGTGGGCGCGGTGCGGCGCGAGTTCAAGGTCGATGCGCGCCTTAAGGAGATCGCGATCTGCGTGGTGGCGCGGCTCACGGGCGCGAACTACGAGTTCATCCATCACTGGCCGGAGTACGTGAAGGCAGGCGGCAACGACGCGCTGCGGGCGAAGCTCGACAATCCCGCATCCGCCATGGATGACCCGGCCTTCACGGCCGACGAGCGCCTCGCGATGCGCTATGCGGCGGCGATGACGCGCGACATCCGGGTGCCCGGCGATCTCTTCGGCGAGATCCGCAAGCGGTTCACGGAATCGGAGGTCGTCGAGCTCACGGCGGCCATCGCCACCTACAACATGGTGGCGCGGATTCTTGTCGCGCTCGAGGTCAATCCCGAGGACAAGTGACAGCTACTTCAGCTCCTCCTTGAAGAAGCGCTGCATCTCGTCCCACGAGCGCGTCGCGGCTTCCTTGTTGTAGCCGATGCCGGGGATCTTGAAGCTGTCGGCGTCGGGATTGGTGAAGGCGTGCACCGCGTGCGCGTACGTCACCATGTACCAATCGACATTGTTCTCGTCGAGCGTCTTCCTGAGGCTCTCGATGGTCTCGGGCTTGATGAAGTGGTCCTCGTTGCCGTGGAGCACGAGGAGGTGGGTCTTCATGGCCTTGGCCTCGGCGTCGGTCGGCGCCACGAGGCCCCCGTGGAAGGTGACCGTGGCGTCGAGCGGCTCGCCGCTGTAGGCGAGCTTCAGCACCGTGGTGCCGCCGAAGCAGAAGCCGATCGCGGCGAGATGCTTCGCGTCCACGCCCTTCTGCTGCTTGAGGATCTCGAGCCCGGCCTTCGAGCGCGCGGCCATGAGGCCCTGTTCCTTGCCCACACCCGACGACCACTCCTGTGCCTGCTTGGGATCGCGCGTCGTGACCCCGTCGCCGAACATGTCGGCGGCGAAGGCGACGTAGCCCATCGCGGCGAGCTCCCGCGTGCGCATCTTCGTGTAATCGTTGAGGCCCCACCACTCGTGGACCACGAGCACGCCGGGCCGCGCCCCCTTCTTCGCATCGTCCCAGGCGAGGTAGCCCTTCAGGGTCTTGCCGCCTTGCTGGTAGCTGATCTCCTTCGTCTGCACCGCGGCGGCGGCCGGAAGCGAGAGGAGGGCGGCGAACGCGGCCGCGGCGAGGATGCGAATGCTCATGGGGATCTCCTGGGTCGGAGGCGCGATGATACAACCGGCA
>Ga0134125_10001792_pt1 | contig 25992 bp, 21 predicted proteins | sample KB31751_FD_96464 | JGI IMG/M metagenome (GOLD analysis project Ga0134125, IMG submission 96464) | Terrestrial soil microbial communities with excess Nitrogen fertilizer from Kellogg Biological Station, Michigan, USA - KB3-175-1 | ecosystem: Environmental > Terrestrial > Soil > Unclassified ...
CGCTCCTGCCATTGGTTGAACACCTCGATGGGCAAAGGCGCGGAGCCCGATACGAACAATCGCATATGGCGGACGGCCGCAACGCCGAGCCTGGGATCGGACAGGAGCCGGACATACAAGGTGGGCACGCCCATCATCACCGTGGCGCGCGGCAATTCCCGGAATATCAGGTCGGGATCGAATTTCGGCAGGAAGATGATAGATGCCGCCGCCGCCAACGCGACATTGATGGCGACGAACAGGCCGTGGGTGTGAAAAATCGGCAGCACATGAAGCAGCACATCCCTGTCACTGAACTGCCAGAGTTCTTTGAGCACCAGGGCGTTGGACTTGAGATTGCCATGACTGAGCATGGCGCCCTTCGATCGTCCCGTGGTTCCCGAGGTATAGAGGATGGCGGCGAGCTCCTCGTGCGCCATGTCGGCGTCCGCGAAATCCGGCCGCAAGTCCTTCGCCTCCTGGATCAGCGATCCCGCTTTCCCATCCGCGCCCAGGGTGAGGACGGGGCCTCCGAAGATCGAGCGAGCCGCGGTCTCTTTTTCCGGCGTGCATACGACCAATGCCGGCTCGGCGTCCGACAGCAGATAGATCAATTCGTCGGCGGTATAGGCGGGATTGAACGGCACATAGATGGCGCCCAGCCTGAGGCAGGCGAAATAGAGAAACACCGCTTCCGGACTTTTCTCGACCTGGACCGCCACCCGGTCGCCGCGCTTGACGCCGCGCGACGCCAGAAGATGAGCAAAACGGGCCGCGCACTCGAAAGCGTGCCCAAAGCTGATCTCCCGCTTTCCCGCCAGCAGGAAAACCCTGCCCCGATCGGGGATTGTATTGGCGAATGAGGAGAAAAGATTCCCGGACATGGGCGAGACTGCTCCTTACGCCTTTCGCGCATCCGGCGCAATCATGGAGGCCTCACCCACATTGTTTCCCCTATTGACGATCACGCGCTTGGGAAAGTCGTACGCCCTGAGGCGCTTCAAATCCTTCTCCAGCAGATCCTTGATCTGCCCTCGCGAGTGGCGGGCCGCCGCCAGCATCTCGCGCGTGTTGAGAAGCACGGACGCGCCCTGATGTCCCCTGGGGCCAGGTATCCCCAGCACCAGCGGCACATGCATCTTCACGCCAGTGGCGACGAAATCGATGAACCAGGACTGGCGCACCGTCTTGAGGGGATTGCCTACCAGGACCAGACTCAAGCCGGTGGTGCCTTCGACCGGCTCCACTTCCACATACACGCCAGACCGGTCTGGCCGCCAACTGTCGTCCAGGATGGGCAGTTGCCGCCAGCCGCAATAATAATCACGGCAGAGCGACGGCCGCGTTTCATGGATGGTGCAGCCGCCCACGCAATGACGGCAAGTCACGCCTGCCTCTTTTTGGATGTCCGGCTTGTCGATCGCCATCACGGTGCAGCAAACGGTGCAATCGCTGCATTGCCGCCCTGGCACCAATTCAAGGTCGTAACTGGTCATGCCTCAGCGTCCGCATATTCTTCGAACTTGCCACAAAAGCGCCCCGTTCTGCACCGGAACTCGCTGAACATCCCATCCGATGAGACGTTCTCTTTCTGATGGAGGTCCCAATGAAGATCAAGTTCCTTGTACCTACTGCGCTGGCGCTCTCGGTTCTCGCCGTTCCCGCGCTGGCGAGAGACTATTATTACTCCTATGGCGACAGGCCAATCACCGGCGCGCAGTTGACGGACATGCCGTCGCAGCGAGCCAACGTGACCAGAAGCGGCAGCTTCCTCAGGCCCGAAAGCGGCTACGCCGTGCGCGACCGCGATTACGCCACGCAGCGCGCTTATGACAGAGGATATCGCGACGGATACTATGACGGCGATAGTGACGACTGATTCCGCATAAAATCGATGCCGGCATGGCTAATGCGGAAATCCGCATTAGCCATTGCTGAATCGGAATACCGTTATCTCATGCAAAGGTTCGCCGGGAACCAGGATGGTAGAGGGCGTAGCTGGGAATTCCGGGTGATTGACGGCATCCAGGTAATTCTGTGTCTCCAAACTCATGGCGTAAAATGTGCGGTAGATCTTGCCGCCCTTGCCGGTGACCGTGCGCTCACCGATGCCGTCGCTGTAAAGCTGCATACAGGGCTGGGTGGTCAAAACATCCAGCACAATGCCGGTGTGCGGATCGCTTAATCTCGCGGCGGGACGAAGCGTTCCCACCTTCCCACTGATCACCATATTGATGTCCAAACCCTGGCGCATGGCGATCTGCGGGAAGCTGGAATGGAGCACATCGCTGAGAAGCACGGGCTTGCGGAAATCCAGCTTCGTTCCGTCCACCGGCAGAATCTCGCCGGTCTCCAGATTGTCGGCATCGGCCGGCGTGTATCGGTCGGCGAACACCTGAAGCGTCTGATCGGAGATGTCACCGTTGCCCTCGCCCTGCAGCGCGAAATAGGAATGATTGGTGAGATTGGCGATGGTCGCTCCGCCGATCGCCTCGGCGTGATAATCCAGCTTCAATTCATTGTTCCTGGTCACGGTATAAGTGACCGTGGTGGCAAGCCTGCCGGGAAAACCGCCGTCGCCATCCGGGCTGTCGAGGGTGAGGATCAGAGTGGGCTCCTCGCCCTCGCGCATTTCTGCAGTCCAGACCTTGTTGTGAAAGCCGGCGGTGCCCCCATGGATCACGAATTTGGCGGCGGGATCCTTCTTTTCCAACTGATAGATTTTTCCATTCAGCGGGAAGCTGCCGCCATGGCTGATGCGGCCGACATAGCGGCCGACCAGGCCGCCGTAGATATTGTCCTTGCGGTAATAGGACCCAAAATCGTCGAAGCCCAGTTCCACATCGGTCTTTCCGCCATGGGCGTTGGGCACATACAGCGCCACCACCCGCCCGCCGAAATTGGTGATACGCGCTTCGAGTCCGCGCACGCCTTTTAACGTGAAAAGTTCGACCTTCTCTCCGTTATCGGTCGTACCCCAATCCTGGCGAATAATGTTTTGCGCATGAGCCGGTCCGCCCAACATGGCGCCAAGAATCTGTAGAGAAAAAATCATGACGAATGTCTGTACCTGTCTCATGGGACGGGCACCAGCCGCACCAGCATGCCAGAAGTGGAAGCCGAGAGCAGAAGGCCCGTGCTCCCGCCGGTGGGATTTTGCAGCAGCACGTACAGCAACCCGTCCGGCCCCACGATCACATCGCGCGCCCGGCCGAATTCCTTGAACAAAGGCTCCTGGGCGACGATCTGGCGGCCTTTGATTTCCAGGCGCAGCAGTTCCTGCCCGGCCAGCGCAGCCACGAACATATTGCCTTTCCAGCCCGGGTAGCGATCACCGCCATAAAGGGTGATGCCGCTGGGGGCGATGGCGGGCTTATAAAACGTGACAGGCGGATCGGTGTTGGGCGCGCTTTGGCGCAGGATTCCCGGCTCCAGGCCCATCGAGGCGAGCCCCCAGCCGTAATTGTGGCCCTTGTCGATCACATTGACTTCGTCGCCGCCGGTGGGCCCGTGTTCGGTTTCCCACAGATCGCCTGTCGCAGGATTGAAAGCCATGCCTTCCGGATTGCGATGGCCCAGGCTCCAGATCGAAGGCACCGCGTCCGGCAGGTTCACGAAAGGATTGTCGCGTGGGATCGAGCCGTCCTCGTTGATGCGATGGATCTTGCCCAAGGGCGTGGCCAGGCTCTGCGCATTGACCATGTTGTGGCGGTCACCGATGGAAAAGAACAAATGGCCTTTGCCGTCGAACAGAAAACGCGAGCCATAATGGTCGCTGGTGGTGGTGTAAACCGATGACGGCGCGCGGAACAGTTCGTGGCTGTCCACCCACTGATTTCCCCGGATATGGCCTCGCACCAGCACAGTCATGGTGGGTGGGGCGGGATTGGGGGCGGTGTCGCTGCCCGGCGCAGGCGTAACGCCGGGCTCGACTTCGGTATAGGAAAGATAAATCCAGCCGCCATGGGCGGCGACATCCAGCATGCCGCCATCCTGGCGCGCGAACACTTTGGGCGTGCCTGCCACCGGCTCCGGCAAAAGCTTGCCGTGATCGATGATGCGCAAGGGTCCGGTGCGCTCGGTGACCAGAATGCGGCCATCCGGAAGAAAGGCTTCGCCCCAGGGCGTTTCAAGGCCCGAAGCAACGATCTCGATCTTGAAATTCTGCTTCTGGCTGTGGATCACTTGGCCATCGGGATTGGGCGTGAAGGGCGGGTTGGCGGCGAGCTGACCGCCCCGGATGCGCAAATAGGCGATGACTTGGCTGATTTCGTCGCCGCTGAGCCGGCCACCAAAAGCAGGCATCTCGCTATTGGCGACACCCGCCTTGATGATCTCTTTCAACGCATCATCCGAATGACTCGAAAGGATATTCGCCGCGAACAGGCTAGGGCCGCGGCCGCCGGCCAGATTGGTGCCGTGGCAGCTTTGGCAATTCTCGGAATAGGTCTGGGCGCCCGGCAGAGTTTGCGCGTCCGCACCGCGCGCCCCGAACAAAGCGCATAACGCTGCGGCGATTCCCCATCTCAGTCCCATATGTTCCCCTGCCCTGACGTTCAACCTGGCGCGGCGCCCTGGATATTCAAGCGCAGCATGTAGATCGACTGCGTGGCGGCCATGAAAAGGAAATCCCGCTTGGGCCCGGCGAAGCAGAGATTGGCACAGCCTTCCGGCAAGCGGATGCGGCCGATCAGCTTGCCGGAGGGATTCCACACCGTGACGCCGGCATACCCCAACGGTGCGGCCGAGCCGGACCAGATATTGCCGGCCTTGTCGGCCCGCATTCCATCCGGGCCGCAATGGATGCCGTCCACCATGCAATCGGTGAACGGCCTGAGATTGGCGACCTTGGGCCCACGCACCTCACCCACATGCAGGGCGCCGCCCCGCACCAGATAAACTTTGCTGGCGTCGGGCGAGAAACAGATGCCGTTGGGTCCCAGCCCCGGCTCGAAGGGCACGACCACCTCCAGCTTTCCGCTGGGGTCCCAGCGATAGACATTGGCCGGCAGCACCTGATGCATGCTCCCGACCAGGCCCACACCGGTATTGCCGATGCGGGGATCGCGCGTGCCGCCGGGATTCATCGGGCCCTCGCCTTCGTCGGGATGGCCTTCGGCCAAGACGCCGCCATAGATGGGATCGGTGAACCAGACGCTGCCGTCGGGATGAGGCGCCAGATCGTTGGGCGAGTTGAGCGGCTTGCCTTCGAAATTGTCGGCCAGCACGGTCATTGCGCCGTCCACTTCCCAGCGCACCACGCGGCGGAAGAAATCCTGGCAGGAGAGCTGGCGGCCCTGATAATCGAAACTGTTGCCGTTGGAGTTGAAGGAGGGCTTGCGGAAGGCGGTGACTTGGCCGTTGTCCCACAGATAGCGATAGATCGTGTCATTTTTGACGTCACTGAAGATCGCGTACTGCCCTTCGCTGCTCCAGGCCGGCCCTTCGGTGAAATGAAAACCGGTCGCCACGCGGTGGATCACTTCCTGGCCGATCAGGAAATTGTTGAAGCCGGAATCGATGCGAAGGACGTCCGGATCAGGCGAAATCGAGGGCTGCGCCCGAGGACCGAACTCGCGCGCCGGGTTGCTGATGACCGAGCGTGGAATCCCCAGCTGCGCTTTTCCTTGCGCATGCGTCAAGGACGGGATCAAGGCTGCGCTCCCGGCGATCATGCCGCGGCGGGTCAGTCGATTCGTCATGTCCTGATCGCCCCTCCGGAACGCGAGCCTAGCGCATTTGCAAGGAGTTGGGCGAGATGGACATTCGCCCCGGTTCGGGAGAAGGTTTGGCTGCGGGGAGGTTGGTCATGACCAGTTCGCCATTCGAGACCGGCCAGGCTGCCGGCGCCGCCGCCAGAACCAGCGCCGCCAACAACGGCGTCTCCACGGAAATTCGTGTCGGGCTTCTCTGCTGCCTGGTGCTGGTGCTCGAGGGCTATGACCTTGGCGCCATGGCCTTCACGCTCCCGGCTTTGACCGATGCCTGGCATCTGAAGCCGGTGGCTTTCACCTCGGCGCTGGTGGCGGGAAGCCTGGGTCTTTTTGTCGGTTCGTTTCTTTGCGGCATGCTGGGTGACCGGCTGGGACGCAAGCCCGTGATGATGGGCGCGGTCGCCCTCTTCGGCCTGACCGCGTTTCTCACCGCCATGACACGCGATCCCTTCTGGCTTTCCGTCACCCGTTTTCTCACCGGGCTTGGCATCGGCGGCGGCATTCCCACCACCATCGCGCTGCTGTCCGATCTGGCGCGTCCAGGAAAGCAAGGCGGCCTGGTCATCGCCTCGATGTGCGGCGTACAGATCGGCAATGTGCTCTGCGGCCTTGCCGCATCGCGGCTGATCGCCCATTTGGGTTGGCAGGCGGTCTTCATCCTGGGCGGCCTGATGCCCCTCTTCATCTTACCCGTACTGGCGCTTTGGCTTCCAGAGACTTTCACGGCGCAGAAGCAGGCGGGGCTGGCTTCAGTGCCGCTTCTGTTCAAGGGCAGACTGGCGCGCCTCACCTTGATCCTCTGGCTGGTCAATTTCCTCAGCCTGTTGACGATCTATTCGGTCAATTCATGGCTGCCGTCGCTCTTGCACAGCATGGGCATCGTCACCTCAAGCGCGGTCCTGGCGGCCTCCATGTTCCAGATGGGGGGCCTGGCGGGCTGCCTGACAAGCGCGCCGCTCGCGAACCGCTTCGGCACCGAGAATGTCGTGGCCGTGCTACTCGCCATTGGCGGGTGCTTTTTGATTTTGTTGGGCTTGGCCCATGGCACGGCCTTCCTCTTCGCGGTTCTCGCCTTCGGTGCAGGCCTCGGGATCTCCACCGGCCAAGTTGGCATCAATGCCCTGTCGGGCGCGGTCTATCCCAAGGAACTGCGCGGCACCGGCGCGGGCTGGGCACTGGGCGTGGGACGGATGGGCAACATTACAGGGCCCTTGTTCGGCGGGCTGCTCCTGGCGTTGGGCTGGCACCCAGGCCCCATACTTCTTTTGATGGCGGTCCCCGCCTTCGGCCTGACGTCAGCGCTGCTGGTGCTTCGCCAGGTTCGCGCCCACACCAGCGCGGCCTCGGCACCGCTTACCGAACAGCCAGCTTGAAGATCCGCTCCGCGTTGGTCTGGTAGAGCTTCTTCTTGTCGGCGTCGCTGATGGGAAGGTTATCGACCGTTTTCACTTCGTTGGCAGAGAATTGGAACGGATAATCCATCGAATACAGCACGCGGTCCATGCCCACCACCTGCTGGCAGAACAGGAGCACCGGTTCCCAAAACATGCCACTGGTGGTGATGGGGATGTTTTCTTTCACATAGTCGCTCACCTTGCGTTTCAGCTTGGGCATGTGCGGAAAGCGGTTGCTCTCCTGGTAATTGTGCTGGAAATGGTCGAGCCGCCACAGCCAGTAAGGAAGCCCCTCGCCGGCATGACCGGCGCAGACCTGAAGCTTTGGGAAACGGTCGAAGACGCCCTTCATGATCATGCGCAACAGATGGACGCTGGTCTCGACGGCAAAGCCGTAGAAGGCGCCTTCCAGCCCACATTCAATCAAAGGTCCGATCATGCGCCGGGGCGGGGTGGCGGGGTGCAGATAGATCGGCACATCCAGCGCCTCGGCGGCGGCGAGGATGTCATAGAATTTGGGCTCGTCCAGATATTCCCCCTGGGTGTTGGAATTGATGATTACCCCTTTCAAGCCCAGCTTGGTGACGCAGCGTTCCAGTTCCTTGGCGGCCGCCGCGGGATTCTGCGGCGCGATACAGCCCAAGCCCGAGAAGCGGTCGGGATGCTTGTGGACCGCTTCCGCCAATTCGTCGTTGAAGGTGGTGGCGAGCGAGGTTCCGGTGGGGGCATCGAAGATCTGCACCCCGGGACTGGCGATCGAAAGGATCTGGTGGGCGATGCCGGTCGCATCCATGTCGCGGATGCGGCCGTCGCCGATATCGACAAGGCGGCTCGCCAATTTCTGCATTTTCTCGGCGTTGCCCAGGAAGTAACCCCACTGGGAAAGGAAACCGGGATCATCGACCTTCTTCTCTTCGATCAATTTGCGGTAAAGAGGCACTATCTCTTTCGGCTGATAGGCTTCTTCCGTGGCGATGCGCTTATACGAGGCCTGTGATGCGGTGCTCATTTTCCGATCCCTTTGATCTTATATCTTGAAGATACGCTCTGCGTTGGTCTGGTAGAATTTCTTCTTGTCGGCGTCGCTGATCGGCATGTCGTCGGTCACCTTCACTTCAGCGATGTCGAACTGGTAGGGATAATCCATCGCATACATCACCCGATCCATGCCCACCACCTCCTGCATGAACATGATGACCGGCGCCCACGCCATGCCCGAGGACGTGACCGGGATGTTCTCCTTGATGTAGTCGCTGATCTTGCGCTTAAGCGCCGAGATATGCGCATAGCGCTGATTGACGCGATAGTTGCGCTGGAACAGGTCCATGCGGCAAAGCCAATAGGGCAGTCCCTCGCCGCCATGGCCCGCGACCACCTGCAATTTCGGGAAGCGGTCGAACACGCCCGAGACGATCATGCGCATCAGATGGATGCTGGTTTCGATGGCGAAGCCGAAAAACGCGCCCTGCAACCCTTTCTCCAGCATCGGCCCGATCATGCGGGCGGGCGCGGTGGCGGGATGGAGATAGATCGGCACATCCAGCACCTCAGCGGCGGCCAGGATGTCGTAGAATTTGGGATCGTCGAGATATTCGCCATGGGTGGTGGAATTGATGATCGCGCCCTTCAATCCCAATTTGGTCACGCCGCGCTCCAATTCCTTGGCGGCAGCTTTGGGATTCTGCGGCGCGATCGCGGCAAGGCCCGAGAAACGGTCGGGATGTTTGGCGATGGCCGCGGCGAGTTCGTCATTGAACGAGGTCGCCAGCGACGTGCCGGTGGCGGCGTCGAAAATCTGGACGCCCGGGCTGGTGAGCGAGATGATCTGGCGGTCGATGCCGGTGGCGTCCATATCGCGGATGCGGCCCTCGCCGATATCGGTGAAACGCCTGGGCAAGGCCTGATTGATCTGACCTTCGCCCAGGAAGTACGCCCATTGCGACAGGAAGCCCGGATCGTCGGTGCCCTTCTCGTCGATCAGCTTGCGATAGAGCCTCAGCATCTCGGCGGGCGCATAGGCCTCTTCCGTGGCGATGCGCAGATAATTCCTGCCCGATGACGCGGCGCTCATGCTTCCCCCGATTTCTTATTTGCCATCCATAGCATGGGCACCGTTATTGGAGCCATGGGCGCCAGCAGTACCGGTAAACTTGATCCATTCGGGAAGAACGAAGAAGATGCTACCAAAGGAGAACAGGGGGCATGGCGGACGCAAGCATGACAAATGCCGGCGCCTCCGCGGCGGATACGATACCCGAGATCGAGCTTCGCAAGGCGGTGATCGCCTCGACCATCGGCACAACCATCGAATGGTATGATTTCTTTTTGTACAGCACCGCCGCCGGTCTGGTGTTCGGCAAACTCTATTTTCCCCAGACCGACACGCTCACCGCCACCTTGCTGTCGTTCGGTACGTATTTTGTGGGTTTTCTCAGCCGGCCGATCGGAGCCGCCATTTTCGGCCATTATGGCGACCGCATCGGCCGCAAGGCCACCTTGATCGCGACCTTGCTGTGCATGGGGCTTGCCACTTTTGCGATTGCGCTGGTGCCGAGTTACGCCATGATCGGCATCTGGGGGGCGGTGCTTCTTACATTGTTACGGGTGATCCAAGGCATCGGCGTGGGCGGCGAATGGGGTGGCTCGGTGCTGATCGCGATGGAATGGTCGCGAAACAAAAGCCGCGGCCTGATCGCCTCCTGGCCGCAATTCGGCGTGCCGTTTGGATTGTTTCTTGCCAATCTTGCCGTGCTGGTGTTCAGCGCTTTGTCAGGTGGCGCCTTCTTGAGTTGGGGGTGGCGCGTGCCGTTCCTGCTCAGTCTGCTTTTGGTGGGCGTGGGGCTATGGGTGCGGCTGGGCATATTGGAGACACCGACCTTCAGGAAACTTTTGGCCGAACACCGCATCGAACGTGCGCCCGTGCTGGAAGTGATCCGGAAACAACCGCGCGAAATTTTGCTCTCGGCGCTGGCGCGAATGTCGGAGCAGGCGCCGTTCTATATCTTCACCGCCTTCGTATTTTCCTATGGCTCCGGCACGCTCAAACTGTCGCGCGATTTCGTGCTTGCCGCGGTGCTGGTGGCATCGTTGATCTCGTTCCTCACCATCCCTCTTTCCGGACATATCTCCGACCGCATCGGACGGCGGAAAATGTACATGATTGGCGCGGTGACGGTGGCCCTGTTCGGCTTTCTCTATTTCGGGATGTTGGACTCCATGCTGCCTTGGGTGGCATTCCTTGCCATCGCGCTGTCGCTCATCCCGCATGGGATGCAATATGGCCCGCAGGCGGCGTTGATCGCCGAAGCTTTCACGCCGCGCTTACGCTATAGCGGCGCGTCGCTTGGGTATCAGCTCGCCGCGATCATCGCCGGCGGCCCGGCCCCGTTGATCGCCACCGCGCTGTTCGCGTCCTATCACTCGGGCTACGCTATCGCCGTGTATATCGCGGCCTGTGCTTTCGTTACGCTTATCGCGGTCTGGCTGATGCCCGATCATACCGGCAAGGACATCGCCAGCGAGTACGATCACGGTTGAATGCTGCCATTTTGCAGCGGCTGGCAAAGAATATCCCAGCGGATAAAATCGATGGTCTCGAAAGGACCGCGCCCGACCTCCTGATTGACCATCTTGTAACCCGCGGGGCAACGAGCGGACGCTTCCTTGAGAAAGGCATCATTGGAGGGCGATAGCGCAAACCAGCCGCCATACATGCCGGCCGGCGGACTGGCGCTGATTTCGTATTCGTCGGGCAGCACGGTCACGGTCTCAATTTGCGTGCAGCCACCCAGCGCGGCAAGCGCCACTATCCAGGACAAATATCGCATCGCGGGTTCTCCAATTTGTCCCGTGACAATGCGGGCGGCGCAACGGAGTTCCGTCAACAACCTTTGTCAGGCCGCCAGTTTGGCCAATTGCGTGAGCAACGCCTTGGCGCCCTTGAGGCGGTCGTCCGGCGTGGGCCAATCGCGGGTCACCACGATTTTCTGGTCGGGCCGGACTTTCATCGTGCCGCTGTGCTGGTGGATCAGCTGGATCAGGGCGCCCGGATTGGCGAATTGATTGTTGCGGAAAGCGATAGTGCCGCCCTTGGGGCCGGCATCGATCTTCTCGACGCCGGCGGACAGCGCCAATTGCTTGATCGCCACAATCTCGAACAAATGTTTGACCTCCTCCGGCAAGGGGCCGAAACGGTCGATCAATTCGGCAGCGAAAGCGTCGATGTCGGCGCGGGTGATAAGCCCCGAGAGCCGGCGATAAAGCGACATGCGCACAGTGAGGTCGGCGACATAATCTTCGGGGATCAAGACAGAAGCGCCCAGATTGATGGAGGGCGACCATTGATCCTCCGCCGGCGCGCCGTCGGTACCTTCGCGCAAGGATGAGACCGCTTCCTCCAGCATCTCCTGGTAAAGCTCGATGCCCACTTCGCGCACATGACCCGACTGCTCCTCGCCCAGAAGATTGCCGGCGCCGCGGATATCCATGTCGTGGCTTGCGACGGAAAAGCCCGCACCCAATTGATCCAGCGACTGCAGCACTTCCAGCCGCCTTGTCGCGGTTTCGGTGAGTTTCTTGTCGGGCGGGGTGGTAAGATACGCGTAGGCGCGCGCCTTGGAGCGGCCGATGCGGCCCCTGATTTGGTAGAGCTGGGAAAGGCCAAACATATCGGCACGCTGCACGATCATGGTGTTGGCGGTGGGAATGTCGAGGCCGGATTCCACGATGTTGGTGGAGACCAGGACGTCGATCTTGCGCTCATAGAAGGCGGTCATCACCTCTTCCAGCACATGGGCGCTCATCTGGCCGTGCGCCACCGCGGTCTTCACCTCGGGCACGGTCACCTTGAGGAACGTCTCCGCTTCCCGGAGATCGGCGATCCGCGGCGCGACAAAGAAGCTCTGCCCGCCGCGATAATGCTCGCGCAGCAAGGCCTCGCGCACCACCAGAGGGTCGAACGGCGTGACGAAAGTGCGCACCGCCAACCGGTCAATGGGCGGTGTGGTGATCAGGGAAAGATCGCGCACGCCCGATAACGCCAATTGCAGAGTACGCGGGATCGGCGTGGCCGTCAGCGTCAAGACATGGACATCGGCCTTGAGGCTTTTCAGCCTTTCCTTGTGGGCGACGCCGAAATGCTGCTCCTCGTCCACCACCACCAGGCCCAGCCGCTTGAACTCGATGCTTTCGGCCAGCAGCGCGTGCGTTCCTATCACCACATCGACATTGCCCTCGGCCAGCGCTTCCCTGGTCTCGCGGGCGTCCTTGGCATCCACAAAGCGCGAGAGCTGGCGCACCTTGACGGGAAATCCCACAAACCGTTCCGCGAAGGCGCGATAATGCTGGCGCGCCAGAAGCGTGGTGGGCACCACCACCGCTACCTGTTCGCCGGCCATCGCCGCGACAAAGGCGGCGCGCAACGCCACTTCGGTCTTGCCGAAGCCAACATCGCCGCATACCAGCCGGTCCATCGGTCGCCCACGGCCCAGGTCGGCGATGGTGTCGGCGATGGCTTTCTCCTGGTCCTCGGTCTCCTGATAGGGAAAGCGGGCGCAGAACTCGTCATAAAGCCCTTGCGGCGGCTCGACCGCCGGCAGCGATTTCAACTCGCGGGCGGCGGCGATGCGTATCAATTCGGCGGCAATGGCACGCACCCGCTCCTTCATGCGCGCCTTGCGCAGCTGCCAGCCCGCCCCGCCCAGGCGGTCGAGTGCCGCCCCCTCTTCCGAGCCGTAGCGCGTCAGTAGCTCGATATTTTCGACCGGCAAGAACAGCTTGCCGCCGTCATATTGAATTTCCAGACAGTCATGCGGCGCGCCCAGTGCCTCGATCGCCTTCAGTCCCAGATAACGGCCCACGCCATGCTCGATATGCGTGACCAGATCACCCGGCGCCAGCGCGGAGGCTTCGGAGAGGAAATTCTGGGCCCGGCGATGGCGCGCCTGCGCCCGCACCATGCGGTCACCCAGAATGTCCTGCTCGCTGATGAGCGCGAAATCCCGCCCTTCGAAGCCATGTTCGATGCCCAGAAACGCCAGCCCCACCGCACGTGCGTCCAGCTTCAACGCTTCCGGCCAATCCTCGACGCGGCGGATGGCGGCGATGCCGTGATCCGACAGGACGCCGCCCATGCGTTCGGCGGAGCCTTCGGTCCAGCTCGCCACCACCACGCGCTTGCCGCCCGCCTGCAGCGCCTGAAGATGATCGGCCGCCACCTGGAAGACATTGAGATTGCCGTTCGCGCGCTCGGGCGCGAAATCGCGGCCCTGACGGCCACCGGCATCGACGCTGATCTTGCTTTCCGGCGCCTGGAACGGCGTCAAGTCGCGCACCAGATGATGCGCCAGCGCGTCCTTCCATTCGCTATCGGCAAGATACAGTGTCTCGGGCTTGAGCGGCTTATAGGGTGCCGCTTTGAAGGTCTTGGCGTCGGGTTCCTGGTGACGGAATTGTTCCCGCGTGTCATAGCAGTCTGAAATCAATTCCAGCCGGGCCGCCTTGGCCTCTTCCGCCTGGTGGCCCAGCATGACCAGCGAGCGCGGCAGATAATCGAACAGCGTATCCAACCCGTCATAGAAAAGCGGCAGCCAATGTTCCATGCCCTGGGCTTTGCGGCCGGCGCTCACGCTTTCGTACAGCGGATCGTCGCCCGATGGGCCGAAGGCGGCGACATAGCCGGCCCGGAAGCGGCTGATCGCCTTTTCGCCGAGCGGCGCTTCGCTGGCCGGCAAGAGCGCAATCCTGTCCACGCTGTCATTCGACAATTGGCTGGCGGCGTCGAATTTGCGGATCGCTTCCAGCGTCTCGCCGAAAAAGTCCAGCCGGAGCGGCTCTTCGCTGCCGGGCGGCCAGAGATCGACGATGCCGCCGCGCAGCGCGAAATCGCCCGGATCGCGCACCGTTCCCGCCCGCGCATAACCGTTGCCGGCGAGGAAGGCGACCAACGCTTCACGGTCCACCTCTTGGCCCGCACGGGCACTGAAGCTGGCTTCCGCGATCGCGGCGCGCGGCGGCACACGCTGCAGGATCGCCGGTAGGCTGGTGACGATCAGCGCGGGACCTTCGATCCCCTTGGCCAGCGCCGCCAAGGTCGCCAGCCGCGCGCTTTCGATATCGGCTTTGGGCGAGACACGATCGTAAGGCAGGCAGTCCCAGGCCGGGAAAGCGAGAAGCCGCAAATCGGGCGCGAAGAAGCTGGCCGCCGCCGCCAGCGCCTCGGCCTGGGCTTCCTCCGCCGCCACGAACAGGACAGGGGAATTTCGGCGGCGCGCCACCTCGGCTGCCAGCCACGCATCATAACCCGAGGGCGCGCCTGAAAGCGTCAGCCGCCCCTCGGTCCTGGCGATATAGTCTAACCTTTCCACTGATATCCCTTGCGGCCGCACACGGCCTTCAGGCCGGCGAAGACCCGATTGTCATATTCTGGGGGCACAGGTTCGGCGCTCCTGAGCCAGGCATAGACCTCCTGGTCGGGCGCTTTCAGCAACGCCTCGAATTGGTCGAGCTCCGCTTCGTCCAGGCCGGCCAAAGAGGCCTCGGCATAGGCGCCGAAGATGAGGTCGACCTCCTTGAAGCCGCGCCGCTGCGCCCGAAACAAAAGCCGTTTGCGGCGGTTCTCCGAAGAGCCACCCTGTCCGCTGTCATCCATGACGGGCATATAGCCGTGGCGTGCGTTGAGAACAACGGCCCGCAGCGATTATCTTTCCGGTTATGCGGCCTTCGATTCTGTTCCCCCTCTTCGCCGATATCCGCTCGCTTGCCGGCATCGGCCCCAAGCTGGAAAAACTTATCGCCAGGATGGCGGGTCCCAAGCTGGTGGATTTGATCTTCGATCTGCCGGTGGGCGTGATCGACCGTTCCTATCGCCCCAAGCTGATCGCAGCCGAGCCTGGCCGCATCGCCACGGTGGAAGTGGGCGTGCTCGACCATCTGCCGCCGCGGGTGAAGAGCCAGCCTTACAAGGTGCGCGTGAGCGACGACAGCGCAGTGATGGATCTGGTTTTCTTTCGCGCCGACGCGAAATATTTGAACCAGATATTGCCGCTGGGTTCGCGCCGCCTGGTCTCGGGCAAGATCGAGAGCTTCAAGGACCGGCTACAGATGGCCCACCCCGATTATGTGGTGGCGCCGGAAGAAGCGGCATCCCTGCCTCAGCACGAAGCGGTCTATGGCCTCACCGAGGGCCTCACCGTCAAGACCATGGCCAAGGCGGTGCGCGGCGCCTTGGAGCGGGTGCCGGCCATGCCGGAATGGCAGGACCAGGCGTTTCTCGGGAAGCAGGGCTTCACGCCCTTCAACGAGGCACTGACTTCGGTCCACGCCCCGGCGCATGAAGCCGATCTCTCTCCCGGCACCTCAGCCCGCCGGCGGCTGGCCTATGACGAGTTTTTGGCCAACCAGTTGGCGCTGCTTCTGATCCGGGCCAGGCTCAAGGCGCCTATGGGCCAGCGCATTGCCGGCTCGGGCAGACTGAAGGCCAAGGCGGTCGCCACCCTGCCCTTCACCCTGACGGAGGGTCAGGAGGCTGCCCTGGCGGAGATCGAGGCCGATATGGCCGGCGAGAAGCGCATGTTGCGGCTGCTCCAGGGAGACGTGGGCTCGGGCAAGACGGTCGTGGCCCTGCTGGCGCTTTTGGACGCGGTAGAGGCGGGCTTCCAGGGCGCCTTCATGGCTCCCACAGAACTGCTGGTCCGGCAGCATCTGGCCTCCCTGGCGCCCTACGCCGAAGCCGCCGGGGTGCGGCTGGCGGCCCTGACAGGGCGGGAGCGGGGGCCCCAGCGGGCCGGGACACTGGCTCGGCTGGCGGGGGGTGAGATCGACATTCTTATCGGCACCCACGCCCTCTTCTCCGAAGATGTGACATTCCGGGACCTGGGGCTGGCGGTGGTGGACGAGCAGCATCGCTTCGGCGTGCATCAACGCATGCAGCTTCAGGGCAAGGGGCGCCCTGCCGATGTGCTGGTGATGACGGCGACCCCTATCCCCCGCACCTTGGCGCTCACCGCCTATGGCGACATGGATGTTTCGCGCATCACGGGGCGCCCCCCTGGCCGCAAGCCAGTGGAAACGCGGGTGATGAGTGCGACCCGGCTCGATGATTTGATCGCACATTTGGAGACGGCGCTGGAGCACGGACAGCGCGCCTATTGGGTCTGTCCGCTGGTGGAAGAATCCGAACTGAGCGACCTCGCCGCGGCCAAGGAACGCGCCGCCATGTTGAGGAAAAGCCTGGGCGGAAAAGTTGGGCTGGTGCATGGCCAGATGAAAGCGGCGGAACGCGATGCGGCGATGGCGGCGTTCAAGCAAGGCGAGACCCAGCTTCTGGTCGCCACCACGGTGATCGAAGTTGGGGTGGACGTACCCGAAGCGACCATCATGGTGGTGGAACATGCCGAGCGTTTTGGCCTGGCGCAGCTACACCAATTGCGGGGACGGGTGGGCAGGGGCAGGGGGAAATCCTCCTGCCTGCTGCTCTATCATGGCACCCTGGGCCAAACCGCCAAGGCGCGGTTGCAAACCATGCGCGACACCGACGATGGTTTCGTGATCGCCGAACAGGATTTGCGGCTGAGGGGGCCTGGCGAAATGCTGGGGCGGCGCCAGAGCGGCATGGAAGCCTTCCGGCTGGCTGATCCCATCTTGCATGGCGAATTGTTGGCGGCGGCCCATGACGATGCGCGCCTGGTCCTGACGCGCGATCCCGATCTCAAGAGCAACCGCGGAGAACATCTCCGCACCCTGCTCTATCTGTTTGGCCGCGACGAAGCGGTGCGCTATCTGAGAACCGGATGAACGACTCTTTTCAAACCGATGTCGTGGTGATTGGCGCCGGCGTGATTGGCCTGGCCATCGCGCGCGCGCTGGCGCTGGGGGGCCGGGCGGTAACCATCCTGGAGAAGAATGCGCGCATCGGCGAAGAGACCAGCGCCCGCAACAGCGAGGTGATCCATGCCGGCATCTATTATCCCAGTGGATCGCTCAAGGCCCGGCTTTGCGTGGAAGGCCGTCATCTTCTTTATGACTTTTGCGAAAGCCGCAAGATAGCTCACGAGAAACTGGGCAAGCTGATCGTGGCGACTCATACCGGACAAGACGAACAACTCGGCCGGCTTCTTCGCCAGGCAGAGGAGAATGGGGTGGACGATCTTCGCAAGATGAGCCGCGCAGAAGTCGCGGCGCTGGAACCTGAACTCTCAACCTGTGGGGGCGTGTTCTCACCTTCCACAGGCATCATCGACAGTCATCAATACATGCTGGCCCTGCTGGGCGAGGCAGAGGCAAGCGGGGCCAGCCTGGCGCGCAACGCCAAGGTGACGGGGATCGACAAAACCTCCGATGGATTCAAGCTTACCGTGCGCAACGCAGGCGAACAGGTGACGCTCAAGGCTCGCACCCTGGTCAACAGCGCAGGACTTTGGGCGACCAGGATCGCGGGGCTGGTCCAGGGCCTGGCGTCCCGCTTCGTGCCTGAAACTTATCTCGCCAAAGGCAATTACGTCACGCTCACGGCCAGAAACCCATTCCATCACTTGATTTATCCGGTCCCCGAACCCGGTGGCCTAGGCGTGCACCTCACCATCGACATGGCCGGCACAGGGCGTTTCGGTCCCAATGTGGAATGGCTCTCCATTCATGATCCGGCAGCGATCGACTATTCCGTCTCGCCCGCCCTCACCGAAATCTTTGCCCCTCGCATCGCCGAATATTGGCCGAAGGTGACGGCCGGAATGCTGGCCCCCGGTTATTCGGGCGTGCGGCCGAAAGTGGGCGGACCCCAGGACCCCAATGCCGACTTTCGCATCGAAGGCCCTGCCACCCATGGCTTGGATGGGTTGGTCAATCTGTTCGGAATCGAAAGTCCCGGTCTCACGGCGTCGCTTGCCATCGCCGAGCGGGTGAAGGGGCTGGTGGCGCATGCTTGAGAAACTGGGATTGGGGACTGTTCAATTCGGCCAGGCCTATGGCGTCTCCAACCCGCGAGGCCAAGTTCCGAGGGAAGAGGCCGCCGCAATTCTGGCTCGCGCGGCAAAGGCCGGCGTCCACCTACTCGACACCGCCGCCAATTACGGCGAAGCGGAAACGATTCTTGGAGGCCTCGATATTTCGCCGTTCCGCACCGTCACAAAGACCATCAATCTGTCCCAGGGGCTGGATCGGATGATCGCGCGCGCGCGCCAATCGGCAAAAGCCGTCAAAGCCGACACGTTGCTGGTGCATGCCGCCGCTGATCTCAAGGGTAGCGGGGGTAAAGCGCTTTGGTCCGCGCTTCGGAATCTCAAAGAAGAAGGTGTTTTCCGCAAGATCGGCATCTCGGCCTATGTCGCCGATGATCCCGCCACTCTGGCTGAGCTTTGGCGCCCCGATGTGATGCAGCTTCCCTTCAGCCTTCTCGACCAAAGGCTGCTGGCCGACGGGACTCTGGAGCGGCTCAACAAGCTCGGCGTGGAAGTGCATGCCCGCTCGCTGTTCCTGCAGGGCTTGCTCTTCATGGAAGAATTACCGGCGAAATTGCGGCATGCCGCAGCACATCTAGCGCATGTCCGCAAAGGCCTCAGGGATGCCCACGTCACGCCCCTGGCCGCGGCACTGGGCTTTGTCCTGGCACGGCCGGAGATCGCCTTTGGCCTGGTCGGCGTCACGTCGGTAAAGGAATTGGAAGAAATCTTAAGGCGGGCAGAGCAGCCCCTGCCCCAACTGGATTGGGCCTCGTTCGCCGTGAAAGATGAACTGGTGCTTACGCCGTCGCTTTGGTGAGTGCGGCCACCACGCGGCGCACGTCACTGGCCGTCATCGCCGGAAACATGGGCAAGGTGAGAATCTGGCGATAGGCGGCTTCCGCGTTCAGGCAGAGGCCGGGCTTGTAGCCCAGCTTGGCATAATGGGAGTGAAGATAAACCGGCGCATAATGGACATTGGCGCCAATGCCTTCGGCCCGGAGCCGGGTGAAGACGCGGTCGCGGTCGATGCCATCTTCCAGCCGCACCACGTAAAGGTGATAGGCATGGGTGCGGTCGGCATGGCGTTTCAATGGCTGCACATTCTTCACGCCGGCCAACGCCTCATCATAAAGGGCGGCAATCCTCTGCCGTGCCGCCACCCAGCCCGACAATCGCTGCAACTGGGCCAAGCCCAGCGCGCATTGCACATCCGGCAAGCGGTAATTGAAGCCTAATTCGGCCATGTTGTAGGCGTGGGCGCCGGCCGCGTCGCGCGAGCGATGGTCGCTATCGACGCCGTGATTGCGGAACCGGCGCATGTGGGTTGCCATGCGCGCGTCGTCGGTCACCGCCATGCCGCCTTCGCAGGTGGTAAGGTGCTTCACCGGGTGAAAAGAAAAACAGGTAATGTCTCCCAGGCTGCCGGTGGGACGGTTCTTGTAGAGCGCGCCCGGCGCGTGACAGGAGTCGGCGACGATCCGAATGCCGCGCGGACCCGCCAATGCCCGGAGTGCGTCATAATCGGCGGGCTGGCCGCCATAATCCACCGCCACGATCGCCTTGGTGCGTTTGGTGATCCGAGCCGCCACGGAGTTGGGATCGATCAACAGCGTGTCTGGCTCGACGTCGGCGAACGCCGGCTTGGCGCCTTCATAGAGCGCCGCATTGGCGGACGCGGCAAACGTGATCGCCGGCACGATGACTTCGTCGCCAGCCCCGACGCCCAGGGCACGCATGGCGCAATGAAGCGCCGCGGTGCCGGAATTGACCGCCACGCCTTCGCGCGCACCCATGCGGGCGGCAAAGGCCTGTTCGAATTCGGCGACGCGGGGGCCGGTGGTGAGCCAGCCGGAAACCAGCGCCTCGACCACTGCCTTCACATCGGCGTCGGCGATCTCCTGACGGCCATAAGGCAGGAAGGAAGGCGCCACGGCGCCGTCGCGGTCAGGCATAGGCCAATTGCAGCAAGGCCTGCAGGCCTCGCGCGTCCAGTTTCTCGGGATTGGTGTCGCTGGAATAACTGAAGCCGTCGGTGACCGGCTTGCCGCCGCGATGCAGATAGGCGTCGCGGGCGTTCGAGGCGTAGCCTTGCAGGATCACAAACCGGTCTTCCAACTCGAGCGTGGCATGGGCATCGTCGGGAGGGATCATGGTCTCATGCAGCTTTTCGCCGGGACGGATGCCCACCACATGCTGCTTGAGGTTGGGACTGACCAGAGTCGCCAATTGGGGAATGGTGGTGGAAGGAATCTTGGGAACGAAGATCTCGCCGCCGCGCATCATTTCCATGCTGGAGAGCACCAAATTAACGCCCTGGGTGAGCGTGATCCAGAAGCGCGTCATGCGCGGATCGGTTATGGGCAGGCTTTCTGCCCCTTCCGCCGCGAGCTTCTTGAAGAACGGCACCACCGAGCCGCGCGAGCCGAACACATTGCCATAGCGCACCACCGAGAAGCGCGTGCCCTCCGCGCCCGCCAGATTGTTGGCGGCGACGAAAATCTTGTCGGAGGCGAGTTTGGAAGCACCATAGAGATTGACCGGGTTGGCCGCCTTGTCGGTGGAAAGCGCGATGACGCGCTTGACGCCGCGGCTGAGGGCAGCGCTCACCACGTTTTCCGCGCCGAACACGTTGGTGCGGATGCATTCGAAGGGATTATATTCGGCAGTCGGCACCTGCTTCATCGCTGCGGCATGGATCACATAGTCAACGTCGCGCAGCGCCAGTTCCAGGCGGTCTCTGTCGCGCACGTCGCCGATGAAATAACGGATAAAGGGATATTTCTCGACCGGAAAATCCTGCGCCATCTCCGATTGCTTGAGTTCGTCGCGACTGAAGACGATCAAGCGCTTGGGCTTGTACTGAGCCATCACCGTTTTGAGGAAATGCTTGCCGAATGAGCCGGTGCCGCCGGTGACCAGGACCGCCTTGTCGTTGAGGTCGAGCCATGGGCGGGAAAAATCCCGCAGCGCCGGCACGACCGGCGAGACGCTGGCTTCCTCCGGAGAACGCCGGACGGCGATGGCGCGAGAGCTCATGAACTGTCCCTGTTTGGTGAACCAAGTCTCGCTAAACTTGGTTCACCAATCGTGAAGGCGGCCCAAGGGACCGACGAAAGTTAAAGAGAGGTAAATTCAGCCTGCCGGCGCTCGATACGGGTGACCGCCCAAACCCATACCGCGCCCGCCTCCATCCAGGCCGCGACCAGGCTGATGGCTGGGGCGGTCATCTGCGGCAGGAGCAGGCTTCGTCCGGGTCCGGCAATCTGCGGCAAGACGACATAGAGAACAGCCAACGCCGCCAGCGCCGCGAAATCCCCTCTTTCCCGCGACCAAGTCCGCCCCAGCACAAAGAGTGCGATGTCGCGGGTGAAGAATCCCAACGCCGCCAAAAGGGGCAAAACCAGCGCCGCCGGCGGTTCGCCCGCGATGGGTTGGGGATCGCGCCACAGCGCGAGGGCAAGCACCAGGGTGCAGAGCAGCGTCACGCCGAACGACAGCATCCAGCAATCCAGCGCCAGGAACGCGCGCCCGATCCGCCCGGAGCGTGCCTCTCCGGTCAACCAGCGGAAATGCACCGGGTCCTTGGGTTCGAGAAACGCCATGCCATAGGCGGAAAAAGCAAACGCCAGATCGGCAATCGCCAAGCGCAAGGCGGCGGCATGCAATCCGATGGAGTTGCCCCCGGCGTTCGCGAACCAGGATTCAAACCCTGCTTCATAGAGACCCAAGAACGCCAGGAAGGCGAGCCAGATGAAGGGACCATTGACCGACCGCAGTTCCAGCCGCATGGCGCGCGTGCTTCCCACCAGCGCCCAAGCGGTAAAGGCCAGCAAAGAGTAAAACTGGAACCAGTGCGGCTGAAGCGTCAGGCCCCACCAGGAGAACGGCGCTTGCGGCCCGATCGGAAGCAGGTTCGGAAAACCGTAAGCGCTGAATGCGGCCACGATCCCCATCACCTGGCAAAGGAATGCATCCAAGCGCCAATAATTGTGCTGCCGCCGGATCAAATTGAGACTGGTGAGCAGGCTCACGCTTTGCGCCAGCACGCCCTGGCCTATCAAAATCGCGAGTTCACCCGCCGCGGATGGCAAGCCCTCGCCGCGCCAGGCGGGATAGACGATGAACGGAAGGCACAGAATGCCGCCGAACCAGGTGAAACTGGTGGCGCCCAACAGCTTTCCCCACATCAACGCAAAGGGCCGCATGGAGCTAAGTTTCTGGAAGTCCCAGGTGCGCTCGCGAATTTCGGCGATCACGCTCAAGGCGGCGTTGCGTGTTCCCCATAGCACGACGAGGAAGTAATAAAGCGCCGTGGCGACCGCGCCCGAAGAGGGAAAGCCGGGGGGTGCGGCAGAAAATATCGCGATCAGGAACAGCACGAACCCTGTCATCAAGAGAAGGCGGGCAGGCGTGAGTTCGAGCCAGAGGTTGCGCTGGAATTCGGGGTTCAATTCCGCGCCTCCCCAGATTGATTGAGTTGCGCGAAATAGAGTTCTTCCAGGGCGCGCCGGTCCTCGCCGAAATCGCTCACTGCGAAGTCGGCGCCGATCAACGCCTGGAGCAATAAAGCCCGGCGCTCCGCGCCTTCTTCACAAACCAGACGTGCCTGCGAGGCATCTGCTTGGAGAAGCCGCAGCCCCCTTTGCTTTGCAAGGAAGTTCGGCAATCTGTCATCAGGCGCCGCGAGCGCGATGAACAATTGCGCGCCTTTGAAGGCCGTGCCCCCGGCGACGCGGCCATGGTCGATGATTACCATGTGATCGGAATAATCCTCGAGCTCGGCAAGAATGTGCGACGACACGACCAGTGTCATGCCCTTGTCACGCAGCGAAAGCAGCAGGCGGGAAAGGTCTCGCCGCGCCGAGGGATCGAGCCCGGCAGCCGGCTCATCCAGGAGCAGCAGCCCGGGCCGGTGCACCAGCGCCTGGGCGATGGCGAGCCGTTGGCGCAGGCCCCGCGACAACGCGCCGGCGGCCTGGCCCAGCCGGTCAGTCAGGCCCACGCTTTGGCTGGCCGTTTCCACCGCGTCACTCACCTCGCCTGCGGGGAGACCATGCGCGCGGGCGGCGTGAGTGAGACAGCGCCGCACTGAAAGACCGTCATAAAGACCGAAAAAATCGGGCAGATAACCCAGACGCCGGTGTACGTCCCGGGGCTTGAGCCGTGTGTCATGGCCATCAATGATGACCGAGCCCGCATAGGGCGTTTCCAGCGCCGCCATCAGCCGGAGCAAAGTGGTTTTTCCCGCCCCGTTCGGTCCCACCAGCGCCGTGATGGCTTTTGCCGGAATATCCAGGTTGACCCCGTGCAGCGCACGAGCGGTCGGATATTCGAATACGAGATCGCGGATCTTGATCATGCTGCCTTGCGAGTTGCGGATTGTCGGGGGGCTGTCGCCTCCCGACCCTTGAATGCAAACGCCTTTCGGGCCAGAACGGGCGCGCATTTCGGAGCTTGACATGCGCATTGCGATGATCGGGACAGGCTATGTGGGGCTGGTTTCTGGCGCCTGCCTGTCCGAGTTTGGCCATCAGGTGATTTGCGTCGACAAGGACGCCACCAAAGTCGCAAATCTGCAACGGGGTGTGATCCCCATTTTCGAGCCCGGGCTGGATGACGTGGTGGCGGCCAATACCAAAGCGGGCCGGCTTTCCTTCGAAACCAACCTTACCCAGGCCGTTCGCGATGCCGATGCGGTTTTCATTGCCGTGGGAACGCCCAGCCGGCATGGCGACGGCCATGCCGACCTCTCCTACGTGTTCGCCGCGGCCGAGGAAATTGCCGTGGCGCTGACGAAATATGCCGTGGTGGTGACCAAATCCACGGTGCCGGTGGGGACCAGCCGCAAAGTGGAAGAGATTATCCGCAAAGCGCGTCCCAAGGTGGAATTCGACATGGCCTCCAATCCCGAATTCCTGCGCGAAGGCTCGGCGATCGAGGATTTCCGCCGCCCGGACCGGGTGGTAGTGGGGTGCGACACCGAGCGCGCCCGTGAGGTGATGCGGGAAGTGTACCGCCCGCTCTACATCAACGAAACGCCCATGCTGTTCACCAGCCGCGAGACCAGCGAACTGATCAAATATGCCGCCAATGCCTTCCTCGCCACCAAGATCACTTTCATCAACGAGATGGCCGATCTGTGCGAAAAAGTGGGCGGCGATGTGCAGGACGTGGCCAGGGGCATGGGCCTCGATGGACGGATTGGCGGGAAATTCCTTCATGCCGGTCCGGGCTTTGGCGGGTCGTGCTTTCCCAAAGACACGCTCGCTCTTGTGCGCACCGCGCGCGAGATGGGTGCGCCCTCCCGGATCGTCGAGGCGGTGGTGGCGGTGAATGACGCACGCAAGGAAGAGATGGCGAAGAAGGTCGAAGCCGCTTTTGGCGGTCTCAAGGGCAAGACCGTGGCGATCCTGGGACTGACCTTCAAGCCCAACACCGACGACATGCGCGATGCACCCAGCCTGGTGATCGTTCCCTATCTGCAAAAGGCCGGCGCGACCGTGCGCTCCTACGATCCCGAGGGTCGCAAGGAAGCGGCGCGGCATCTGAGCGTGGATTTCCGCGATAATGCCTATGACGCGCTTGAGGGCGCGGATGGGGTTGTGATCCTCACCGAATGGAATGAATTCCGGGCATTGGATTTCGGCAAGATGAAAACGGCGCTGAAGACGCCCTTGATGGTGGATTTGCGCAACATCTATCGGCCAGCCCAGATGGCGCAGGCCGGATTTCGCTATGTCAGCATCGGCCGGAGTGACGCCGCGCCATGATCCTGGTCACCGGTGCCGCGGGCTTTATCGGCTCCCACGTCTCGCGCGCTTTGCTGGCGCGGGGCGAAGCCGTGCTGGGAATCGACAACCTCAACGACTATTACGATGTTTCCCTCAAAGAGGCGCGGCTCTCGCTGTTGGAAAGCGAAAAGCATTTCGTTTTTCGCAAGATCGATATTTCAAACCGAGATGGAATGCTGGGGCTGACCAAGGAATTTCCGGGCGTCACCGGTATCGTTCATCTCGCCGCCCAGGCCGGCGTTCGCTATTCCCTGATCGATCCTTATGCGTATGTGCAATCGAATGTGATGGGCCAGGTCGTGATGCTGGAATTGTGCCGCCGGCTGAAAGCCCTGCAGCATTTCGTCTATGCCAGTTCTTCCTCGGTCTATGGCGGCAACACCAAGCTGCCATTTTCCGTCGACGACCCGGTGGAGCAGCCCAACTCGCTCTATGCCGCAACCAAGCGCACCGATGAACTGATCGGTTACACCTACGCCCACCTTTTCAAGATTCCGTCAACCGGGCTGCGCTTCTTCACGGTCTATGGTCCCTGGGGGCGCCCTGACATGGCGGCGTTTCTGTTCACCCGGGCCATCATTGCCGGCGAACCCATCAAGGTTTTCAACCGCGGCGAGATGTGGCGCGACTTCACCTATATCGACGATATCGTCGCCGGCGTGGTGCGCGCGCTGGACCGGCCGGCAAGCGGCATTCCGCCGCATAAAATCTATAATCTCGGCAACCACAAATCTGAAAAATTGACTGACTATATCGCCGCCATCGAACAGGCGCTGCAGCGCAAGGCCATCATCCAGTTGGAGCCGATGCAGCCGGGAGACGTGCAAAGCACCTACGCCGATATCGAAGCCAGCCGGAGAGACTTGGGCTTTGAACCCACGACGCCGATCAGCGTCGGTGTCCCCAAATTTGTTGATTGGTACAAGGAATTCTATCGTGTTTGATCCAATGGATCAGATATAGCCCTGGGCGCGCAAATATTTGAGGATTTTTTCTGCTTGCGCCTCGGCGGGTGCCTCCGTGGTCGCCAAGGTGATCTCCGGCCGCTCCGGTATCTCGTAAGGCGAGTCGATGCCGGTAAAATTCCTGATCGCGCCGGTGCGGGCCTTTTGGTCGAGTCCTTTTGGATCGCGTGCCATGCAGACCTCAAGCGGCGTATCGACGAATACTTCGATGA